>Ga0154958_112_pt1 | contig 2193 bp, 5 predicted proteins | sample RifCSPhighO2_01_FD_105926 | JGI IMG/M metagenome (GOLD analysis project Ga0154958, IMG submission 105926) | Candidatus Doudnabacteria bacterium RIFCSPHIGHO2_01_FULL_48_180 | reverse complement strand
AAATTTTTTAGAAAGCAGGGGCTGCGCGGCAAATTGGGCTAAAAACAGCTTCTGCCTCGCGGTAAGGATTTCAGCGGGCATGGAGCAGCATATTTAAAAAATTCCGCCTGCTTTTGTCGATTTCAAGAACATTCCAAAACTCCCGCAGCTTCTTCTCGCTTATTTTCTCTCCGTTCAAACCAAAATTAACCATTTGCTGAATTTTCCAAATGGTTTTCTTTTGCGGATCGTCGCCAAGTTTTGTTTCGTCAGTTGACCAATTGTACATAACATAATTATATCACAAATTTGCCAAAAATCCACTCATTCTCCGGCCTGCCCGCACTAGCCAAGAGCCCGATCACCGAAATGACCACCAGGAGCTCAATGAGGGTAAATCCAGCGCCAGTTTTAGGATATTTGCCAGCCGGCATTTTTTCGCGTTAGAAAATTGAACTTTGGGAAACTGGTGCTGGGTGAAGCCCTTTGAAGAACATTTGACCTTTGCCTGTCCGCCATAGCCTTGGCGACGGCGGAACATGTGACCTGTGACTTTGGATCCTCGCATTTTATTATTTTAAATACAGTCTACATCAATAGGGCTGTTGTCAATCCCTCTCGTTTCCTGCTCTTGAGCATAACCTGAATGGTCTACGCAGAAATAATTGCCGTTCTTTAGACGGATTGAGGCTGCCCATTTTTCGGGAATAGCGGCCTTTGTAACGGCAATGATATTTCCGCCAGCCGACCAAAGGGCTGTTGTGTCGCTGTTAAGACAGACATTTTCGGCATCAACCTTATCGCCTTGCGCATAAGCGGCGCGGAACTGTTTGCCAGAGTCAGTATCAGCATTGCATACCGTATCGTAAGTTCCAGCGGAGTCATAAATTAACGCCGCAGTAGTTCTCATGCCGCTTAGATTAGATTTAATTGCCGCGTCCCGCGCTTTGGCCCGCGCGCTGTTCAAACTCACCATGATCACGCTCGCCAGTAAGCCGATCACGGAAATGACCACCAGGAGCTCAATGAGGGTAAACCCAGCGCCAGTTTTAGGATATTTGCCAGCCGGCATTTTTTCGCGTTAGAAAATTGAATGTGTCATTTAGAAAATCCCCAGCCGCCAGCGGCCTTGCGATAGATGCAACTCTCCGGAGGCACAGCACAGTTATACAAAAAATCTCCAGTCGTCAGATCCGAGGTATTTTCAAGTGATGCTGCAATTTCGTAACCAGTCGGCTGTGCTGATAGGTAGGGTTTATAGTGGTACTTGTAAAATCGGCCAGATGCCCAATCGCAAATATTTTGCGGATCACGCGGCAGACTGTTCATATAAAGTGAGAGGGCTGTTTGCAAGGTATTCCAGTTTCCCTCACAGCTAATTGCCCCGCTGCTTGTCCCCAAGTCATTATAGCCCGGATATCTGTCATTTACGTTAAAATACAATTCCAAGGCGTTGACCATTTGCCGGAGATCGGATTTGCGTTTGGCATCCCTGGCTTTCGCCCGAGCCGAATTCAAACTCACCAAAATAACGCTCGCGAGCAATCCGATCACGGAAATGACCACGAGCAACTCAACTAATGTGAACGCGTGTGCCCGCCGAAGCCTTCCGACTGCGCCAAAGCTACGTCGCGACGGCGAGTGGCGAAGGCTGGGGAGTTCGATGAGGATAAACCCAGCCCCAGTTTTTGCGGATTTGTAAGGACGGGATGTTTGAAAATAAGCCTTGGGTTTTATCATGGTTTTAAAAAATATACTGAAAACTGGGGCTGGGTAAAGCCTTTTTGTTTTCTATTTGTCACAAACACAAATCATTAATAAGTATGACAAATACAGTAGTACTTGTTGCTAGCTTGGTCACACCAGTTCACACCCGCACCCCATGGGCGACAAGAAGGAGTAATTCCGGTTGTAGTGTCTGGAACTGATTCCAAGACGGTAACTAATAACGCGCCGATTGTGCCGCCTGCGCCATAATTATAATAGCAATACTCACTGCTACCAGGCGGCGGAACTGGAACACGGGAGAGAAATCCATCATTTACCAACTCCTGCATACTCTGTTCAAAAAAACCTCCTCCATTACAAGCGCCGGATCCGGGATTGTAATTGTTAGGCATTCTGTTGTTTTTATCATAAAACAGATCAAGCGCATTATTGATTTGCTTAAAATCGGCTATTTTTCTAGCATCCCGCGCTTTGGCCCGCGCGCTG
>Ga0154958_110_pt1 | contig 6079 bp, 6 predicted proteins | sample RifCSPhighO2_01_FD_105926 | JGI IMG/M metagenome (GOLD analysis project Ga0154958, IMG submission 105926) | Candidatus Doudnabacteria bacterium RIFCSPHIGHO2_01_FULL_48_180 | reverse complement strand
ATCTTTTCTCATTCCCATAATCTATCCGACCGGATAGATTATGGGAATCCAAAAATTCGGTCATTGATATCACAACGTGCCCTTCCATGTGATTTGCCGCAACAATTGGCAGATTCCATGCGAGGGAAAGGGCGCGTGCAAAATTTACTCCTACCCACAATGCCGGTTCCAGGCCGGGCCCTACCGTAACGGCTATTGCATCTATATCGGGCCTAGTATGCGTTTTGAGGAACGAGATAAGTTGTTTCAACAATTCAGGCTCGCGTGACAATTCTTTTTCGATTTCCAATAGGGCCGCCCTATGTAGTACAGAGGACGGTTCTTTGTATTTTGCCTTTGAATCTTTAATTTCAACCCTTTGCGTCAATGCCTGTTCAAGCATCGGAACAATGTTTCGGGCATGCTCGCGTTTCGCTAGATTGGGGAAGACACCACCGTATTCCGCGTGTGCTGCCGCTTGAGAAGCGATCCCATTTCCCAAAATCCGGAATGTGAAATCCGCTCCGAGATTACCCTCTGTCTCGATAAGGCAAACAGCAGTTTCGTCACACGATGTTTCTATTCCAAGTATTTTCATGTCGAGAAGTGTGTCGCATCTTGTGGCGGAACCGACACTATTAGTTCATGTCTTTCGAGTGCATATGTGAGAGTACAGAATTCTTTTGACGCCGTCTCAAGTGCGCGGTGAAGGAATCGAACCCTCGGCCTACCCCACGTCAAGGGGTCGCTCTACCACTGAGCTAACCGCGCTTTCTCTTATCACTCTAATTTCTATTCTCGCTCAACGCCAGCAAACAGCATCATCCGCCGGAGCTCTGCATGCCGTCAGGCAGGCAGGTAACCGCGCGACGTCTCGCAGAATAGCTTGTTTTCCCGTACTATTCAATAATGGAAATTGTTCGACTTGCGGATGTCGGAGTGAAGGCCGCCGCACTGCGAGCCGCGGCGACTCTTCGCGCGGGCGGCGTTATTCTCTATCCGACCGACACGTTGTACGGGCTTGGTGCCGACGCGCTCTCGGATGAGGCGGTCGCAAAAGTGAAGAGAATAAAGGGGCGTGACGAAGGGAAGCCTATACACGCCATTCTTGCTGACATCGAGACGGCGGAGAACTATGTCGTCATGAATGATGAAGCACGCATGCTTGCGCGCGTGTTTTGGCCAGGCTCGTTGACACTTATTTTTGAGAAGAAAGAAGGCATCGATACTGGTATAGGAAGCGCCATTGATACATTTGGAGCACGTGTGTCTGACAATCCATTTGCTCTCGAACTTGCTCATACATTCGGTAAGCCCTATACGGGGACGAGCGCCAACAGAAGCGGCGAAAAGCCGGAGAATTCTATCGAAGGTATTTTGGCACAGTTGGGAGAGGCCGTTTCCGACATAGATCTTGTTATAGATGCCGGAGAATTGTTAGATAGCCTTCCTTCTACTGTCGTGGATGTGCATTCTGCCGGACCAGTAATTCTTCGTGAAGGTGCAGTTTCTATCGCAGAGGTATGGAATGTTCTCCGCGCGGAGCGGTAAAACGATAACCTTACCCGCACACTGGCCTTGCGGCGGCTTGTTACCAATGTGTTTTCATGATTTCTTGAGTCCAACCCTTACCCGCACACTAAGACTGGTTTCATTGCGGGTGTTCTTCCCGATATTCGCTGATACTCGCTGTTGTTTACTGAAAATAATTCTTTTGTTATCTAACGCTGTATGGGCAATAAAACACCAAACCAGTCTTAGTGTGCGGGCTTGACTCCAAATACTCATGTTCTAGACTGAAGGCATTATCTGATTTACCTATTTCATCCGTATGGACAATGATAAGACGAGTACAAGCAACCTTATTTTTATCGGCATTGTTGTTGTCGTTCTTGTTGCTGGCGGCTGGTGGCTTTTGACGCGAGACTCGGCCGTGGATGATGCTACTGGTGGAAATGTTGCAGAAGACACGAACATGGACGTAGCCGACGTTTCGACAGAAACTATCGCTCCTCCCTCGACCACGACTTCGGACGGAGAAACGATTTCGGTTGCGAGCCAGTCTGCAGGTAATTCCGTCACCATATCCTCTGTCACTCTTACGGAGATGGGCTGGATTGCTGTTAGGGATGACAGGGGATGGACTCTGGGTGCTGCTCGTCTTGATGCAGGAACGCATGAGAACATAGTAGTTGAACTTTTGCGTGCCACAGAATCGGGTCAGAGATACCAGGTGTTGCTCTATCATGATGATGGCGACCGGGAGTTTGATCTCAAGAAAGAAAGTCTCATTACACACAGCGACGGCACTGTCGCAGGCGTTATGTTTAAGGTGCAATAGGGGGAGGCGTTCGTTAACATTGCCTCTGCGGAGCACGAACCGCTCTCCTGCGAGAGCGGTTCTCAATCCTCGCCGCGCACCGAATCAGAAGCTTCGGACCATGCTGCGCGGCTGTAGAGTCTCCGCAGAGGCAATGTTCACTCACTTGAATTGGGAAAATGATTGTGCGAGACACTCCGAAAGGGCTAGTGCCTCTCTCTTTAAGTTTGTAGGACTGGCCTGCTCTCAAAATCCACAGCTATCATTATCTATCATTTGCAAATTGGTGATGGATAGATATAAGGCGTCGGGAAGGCTCCGCTTGTTTATAAGTCTCGACCGGGACTTATAAACAAGTGCTATATATGCACATTACTAGAGAGAGAGTTGCGGAAATGCGCGGGAAAGGTATAATTAAGCATGGGTGTAAAAATCATCAAGGAGGGATTCACTTTCGATGACGTACTCATCGTGCCTTCCGCAAGCAGGATGGAGCCGTCGGAAGCGTCTCTCAAAATTAACATAGCCGGGATAGAGCTCTCTGTCCCATTTCTCTCCGCCGCGATGGATCGCGTGACGGAAGCGCGCATGGCGATTGCTCTCGGCAAGCTCGGAGGTTTGGGTGTTATTCATCGCAATTGTTCTATTTCCGATCAAGTAGCGATGGTAAGTGAGGCAAAGAAAGCAGGTGTTCCTGTGGCGGCTGCATGCGGTCCTTTTGCTGCAGAGAGAGCTACTGCGCTCGACAAGGCAAACTGCGATGTCATCGTCATCGACTGTGCACACGGACACAATTTAAATGTTGTTGAAAGCGCTCGGAAAATAAAGAAAAGTCTCAAGCATGCAAAAATGATATTCGGCAACATCGCAACGGCCGAAGCGGCGAAGGCGGCCTGCACGTTCGCCGACGCCGTCAAGGTCGGCGTCGGTCCCGGAAGTATTTGCACAACGCGCATCATTTCGGGCGTCGGTGTACCCCAGCTCTCGGCAATTATCGACGTTGTATCGGTTGCATCGAAGAAAAAAGTTCCTGTCATTGCTGACGGGGGGATTCGTACATCGGGCGACATCGCAAAGGCTCTTGCGGCAGGAGCGTCCGCTGTGATGATAGGAAATATTTTTGCAGGTTCAGACGAGACACCGGGAAAGATGGTAGAAAAAGACAGTAAGAAATTCAAAGAGTATCGTGGCATGGGTTCTGCGGCTGTGATACAAAGCGCCGCGGGGCAGGAGCGTTACTTCACTCATGGGCGGAAAGCTGTGCCGGAAGGAGTGGAGGCCTTGGTGCCATACAAAGGGCCAGTATCGGAACTGGTGGCAACGCTTGCGTCCGGTCTTCAGGTCGGCATGGGTTATGCCGGAGCTAAGACTATTCCGGAATTAAACAAGAAGGCGCAGTTCATCCGCATCACGCACGCATCTATCGCAGAAGGTAAGCCGCACTCTTTGTCAGGCATCATTGAGTGATACACTTTTCATATGGGTTTTGAGCAGAGTAAGGAAATGCAAGGGATCCCCGGGGGGGGACACCTGAGGACGTAATTTTGCGCCAAGAGAGACGTCGTCGCGAAGGCGAGTCAATGGAACAGTTGGAGCACTCATACACAGCTCAAGCGAACGGATTACTAAAAGATGAAAGAGTGCGCAATGAGGTTAGTCGCTTTTCTAAGAACATTATCTCTGCTCGCGAAGGAGTGGAACAAGATGATTATGCCAGTAGACTATTCGACGCCTTGAAGTTAAGAAGGATAGAGATACCCGATTTTGACAACAATCGAGAACGTGTCGCATTTGCGCTCGCACTTGCTCGCCGACATGAACAATCGCTCCAATAGTTTCAGTGAGAACATGGTAATAAACTACCTCGCAGCTAAACTGTTGAGGTAGTTTATTTCTCTTTGGCGCGCGTTTTAGGCATGGTATGAGCTAGATGTACGTCATATTCTGATTCTCGAGCAAGATCCTGAACGAGCTTGACATGCAGGGTGATTAGAGGTCATATACTGTAGGCGGGGTACTCTTAATGAAGGAGGAAAGCTCGTGAAGCAAGAGTCATCCTATATGATCGGCGGAGAATCAATTTCTGCCGATTGGCGGTGGCCGAAGGGCCATCCGGAGTGGAGAATGTCCTCGAAAGAGGGCATTCGTTGGGAGGACGACGGCCCTCTCAACGAAGTCGGGCGGACAATGCTTCTCGAGCATTTCGGGCTCGAGATCCAAGGTCGGCATCTGCCGATCGAGACGCTGGCGACCATGTCGCCCGCGGAGCTTTTCCGGAAGCGGCGCGGAATCGAGCGGCGCGGCGGGCTCGAACGTCTTGAGCCCGTAAGCGACCGGCCCGGGGGCCATATTTCCTCCAAGCTCGCGGAATGAGCCTCTGGCGAAGCAATCAGTGGACGCGACCGCATGGCCGCGTCCACAAATCTATATTTGACTTGGCATTTGAATCCATGAAGAGTTGCACGATGTATAAGAGTGCGCGAGAGTGGTTTGATGAATGCTCGACCGATTGCCGTGCTTGCACTTCTTGTTGCGGGAGCGCTTTTTTCTTTGTCTCAACTACCGCTGTCACTTGAGCAAGGAGTCGAATATCATCGTACTCCCAGTAGTCTTTTCGAACCCCACACGACCGTGCTTTTTGGCGGCGACATGATGTTTGATCGCTACATACGGCAGGTCGCGGAGCGAGAGGGAGGCGATTTTATTTTTTCCTGCATTGCCGATGTTCTGCGCGATGCGGACCTCGTTGTTGCGAATCTAGAGGGGCCTATAACGGAATATACATCCGTGTCGGCGAGAAGCGAGATAGGTTCGCCCGAGAATTTCATCTTCACATTCCCGCCGGAGAGTGCGGAACTTCTCGCACGGCACAATATTCGGCTTGTGAATCTCGGCAACAATCATATTTTGAATTTCGGTTGGGAAGGGGAGCGCTCTACGCGCACGGCGCTTCGCGTCGCGCGCATCTCCTACTTCGGCTCGCCCGCCGAACAATTCATCGCAATGGAGAACCTAAATGGCGTCTTGTTCGCTTTCATCAACTACAACGAATTTCTCCCCACTTCCGTCCGTCGTTCCATATATGGAACGACGGACGATTCTATATATGGAACTCTTGAAGATATCCAAAGGGTGCGCGCGGCCGGGTATCTGCCCATCATCTACATACATTGGAGCGACGAATATGTGACCACCTCATCGGCATATTCGCACGAATTAGCGCATAGTTTTATAGACGCAGGTGCGGAGATGGTCATCGGTTCCCATCCGCACGTCATCCAAGAAAGTGAGGTATATCGGGGGAAACATATTTACTACTCACTCGGCAATTTCGTGTTCGACCAGTATTGGGATGATGATGTGCGCACCGGCCTGCTTCTGCGCGTTACTTTTACTCCACGTGGTGTCGAGCGAATTGATGAGATGCGCGTCTACCTCGAGCGCGACGGCCGTACCTGTTTGGTTGAATAAGCGCAATTTTTCAGCTATCCTGCTTCTATTGCGGGATCATCTAGTGGTAGAAATATGTGTCATAATTAAGCCATGAGAAGTTCTTGGTCCAAAGGGTACACGAAAGAAACCCATCCATCCGTTCGGAAGATTTCGGAGACGATGAAAAACCGGAAAATAGATAATTTTGCAGAGTGGCGAAAGAAGGCAATTCGCGATGGACGAATCCGCATCCGCTTCCCGCGACTACCCCAAAATGGCGATTTGGCAGAGCTTATTGGAGTAGTGCTTGGAGACGGACACATAGAGAAGTTCCCGCGGACAGAGCGG
>Ga0154958_135_pt1 | contig 6260 bp, 7 predicted proteins | sample RifCSPhighO2_01_FD_105926 | JGI IMG/M metagenome (GOLD analysis project Ga0154958, IMG submission 105926) | Candidatus Doudnabacteria bacterium RIFCSPHIGHO2_01_FULL_48_180 | reverse complement strand
GGCCTGACTGAACAGCGCCGGCGCGCTCGTGACGCCAAGCGTATTTCTGACCTGAAACAGATCAAATCAGGCATGGATATTTTTTTTGATAATGCCAGCGGCTACCCGAATGTCAGCGGCTGGGTAACCGGCAGCACCCTGAGCTGCGGTCCGATACAAATATTGTATATTCCGGCAGATCCTGGCGCGCCGGTTCACAACTATCAATATGCTCACACTGGCGGTCCGGTGACAGGCTGCGGCTTTAACAACCTTGGGCGGGCTTACACTTTGACCTTTTTCATGGAACGCATCAACGGTTTTTATATTATGGATGAAGATGGCGTGGTAAGATCGCAAGCCACTGGCGACGTAGTTTCGGTCGATAGCTTGCTCTAGAAATGGCACTAGTGTCTTTCGTCTTTGGTCTCATCGTTGGCAGTTTTCTTAACGCTCTTATTTATCGTCTCGGCTCGTGCTCGAGATCGATTTTTGACAAAGACTCCGTTTGTCCAAAATGTCAGCACGTTCTGGCCTGGTCAGACCTCATCCCAGTGGTGAGTTTTTTTTTGCTGGGAGGAAAATGCCGGTACTGCAGAAAAAAAATCTCCCGGCAATACCCCCTAGTTGAGCTGGCAACCGGGACAATTTTTTTGTTGATAGCTCAAAATTTTCAATTTTCAATTTTCAATTTTCAATTTTTAGCGCAACTAGTCTTCGCTTGCTTTCTGATCGTTATTTTCGTCTATGATCTCAAGCATTATTTGATTCTGGATAAGGTCGTGCTTCCAGCGGCGATTCTGGCCGCTGCTTATCAGCTTATAGCAGGCCAGCTTTTAAATGGATTTTACGGCGCACTCATTCTTTCCGGTTTTTTTTGGATTTTGTATTTGCTGTCCCGCGGCCGCGCTATCGGCTTTGGCGACGTGAAGCTTGGTGTTTTTTTGGGACTCCTCGTCCCGTTTCCGCAAACCATTGCCCTGTTTTTTCTTTCTTACATGTCGGGGGCAGTTGTATCAATTATCTTGATGGCCATCGGAGTTAAATCCCTCAAAGATCGTTTGCCTTTCGGAACATTTTTAACTTTCGCGGCATTTGTTGCTATGCTTTGGGGAGAAGAGTTCATTTCCTGGTATTTTTATCAAATCGGGATAAGGTAGGCTACGAACTACGAATATGTTACGAAAATACGAAAAAAACAAGAGAAGGATTGTGCATAGATTTCGTACTTTCGTATTGTTTCGTAATTTCGCCGCCAATAAGGGATTCACTCTGCTTGAGATGTTGATTGTGGTCGCCGTCACCGCGCTGTTGGCCGCCATTATAGCGCTCAATTTTCAAAACATGAGAGCGTCAGAAGAACTCAACTCCGCGAGACTTGATTTCATCTCGAAAATGCGGGAAATCCAAGGCAATATTTTGACTGGAACCAATGTCGGAACCGCTTCTACCGCTGACGAATACCGGGTTTCGATAGGCCAGGGGATACAACCAAGCTATCAAATATACTATACGATTGACGGAACAGAACAGCCGCTGGAAACCATTAGGCTGAGCCAAAATATCTCGACAGCGATTTATGTCGACGGCGCGCTGGATAGCGGCAGTTTTGATATCAGGCTCATATCGCCTTATGGCGTCATTCTCGCTGATAACCAGCAGAATCGGGTTGTCGAGTTTCGTTTAACCCATACCAGGTCTAATGTAACAAAGAGAGTAATAGTGGATGGCATTTCGGGACGGATTACCACTCAATAACTCGGCCGATCACATTCTTTAATGCGATTTGGCCCAGCGACCGGCTATCGAGGCTATCCAGACTATTGTCACCAAGAAGAGTTAGATAATCGCCTTGAACCGCGGCTACTCTTTTGCATAGCCGCTGGGTTTTGTTAGCGGGGTTTTGAAAGACTATAACATCTCCCGTTGCTGGACCCCGCAGTAAATAAGCCCACTGGTTTATAAAAAACAACTGCCCATCTTTTATCAGCGGCAGCATGGAATGGCCTTTTATCCTAACTATTTTTAGCGGCCAGCTCATAAATTTTCAATTTGAAAATTAAAACATTGAAAATTATTTCTTAGTCTCTGAAAAGATGTGCCCTATCTCGTGAACCGCTTCCTGTAATTCTTTCGCAGTCTGCATGTTGATTTCCTGCTTGTTTTTGGAGGCGAGTTTGCAGGCTTTCCAGATTTGTTCGTGAAGGTCCGGGTACTTTTCGAGGTGCGCAGGTTTGAAATAGTCGGTCCAGAGGATCAGGATCTCGCGTTTGCAGAGTTCGGCATGCTGTTCTTTGACCAGGATCATGCGCGTGAGGCTGTTGTGATAAGCAAGAAACTTTTCTTTTTCCGAATGGTGCGGCGGCTCGCCCAGTTCAGCAATTTTTTCATTCATTTTGACCACGGTGTCAGCCGCTATTTGCGACGGGTGGTCGGAATAGATCCCGCAGGGGATATCGCAATGCGCGTACACGGTTTCGATTAATTTCATAGAATGTGTCCTTTCAGCTATAATATTAACATATGGAAGATTCAGAAAACAATCAGCAGTCGAGCCAAAATTTTGTCGCTAAATACGGCATTCCCCTGTCCATTTTGCTCGGGATGTCGATCATCGCTCTTTCCATATATGCGTCGTTTGGGATGCAAGGCGGCCGCTATCCGGCCGTAGAGGGCGTACAGCGCATAGATGTCAGCGCTGACGATGACGCTATTTTGGGAAATGAAAACGCTCCTGTAACGATCATCGAATTTTCCGATTTTCAATGTCCATTTTGCCGTAAATTATGGCGCGAGACTTTGCCGCAGCTCAAGAGCCAGTATATTGATACTGGCAAAGCAAAATTCGTCTATCGCGATTATCCGCTATCCTCGCTGCATCCGAGTGCCCAAAAAGCCGCGGAGGCAGCGGAGTGCGCCGGCGATCAGGGCAAATATTGGGAAATGCATGACAAAATGTTTGAGCAGCAAGACAAGCAGGGAGAAAATACGGTGGAGTTTTCCGTTGCGGACATAAAAACCTGGGCCGGGCAAATTGGTCTTGATAAGGCTGCGTTTGATAGCTGTCTTGATGGCAGCAAATATCAGGCCGAGGTGGAAAAAGATGCCTCAGACGCGATCGCAGCCGGGCTCACCGGCACGCCTGGGACGATTGTGAATGGCAGACTCTTGAGAGGATCCCAGCCATTTGAAGCATTCAAAGCGGTAATCGAAGAGGAACTGCGTTGACGCGCCGGATTTTTTTCACAATCGCGAAGCTGTTCCGGCCAGTGTTGTGGTGATGGGTGAAAATAGTTTTTCACCTGCGGAAATGGTATAATTACCAAGTCAGGCAGGAATTGCCTATGGAAGAATTTTCTTCAGGAAACAAAAATCTAATCGACCAGGCAAAAAGTGAAACAGGTGGCAATATAACTCAGGTTGCCGGTTTTGTTTTTTTGGCGATTGTCGCGCTGTTTTATTTTTTTGCTGAGATGCAAGCGGGAAGCAAGCAGGCAGAGATTCTCGATAACCAAGAAGGTGTTATCCGGAAAAAAATGATAAACAGCCCGAACCTTGAACAGGCAAAAAAAAATTTATCAATCTTCAATCCATGCGGAGAGCGCGTAGAACTCTCCTGGCCGCTGGTCAGCGATTCCACACAATATAATGTTTATCGCAGCAGGCAAGCCCGCGCGGGCAGTTTCAGTTTGTCAGATTATGACCAAATCGCTCAGCTTTCCGGAACGAGTAATAGTTATACTGACGCTCCATCGGTCGGCGCATCATATTCCTACGTGATTTCGAGCATGAACAATGGTCAAGAAGCAGAGCCGCTTTACAGCGGCATCGCTTTCAACGAGATTTGCAAGCCCGCGATCATCGGGGTCATGACTATATTGACAGTCAATGACATAGCTTATATCAATCAGAATATCCACAATGATGACCAGGTGAAAATTCGGCTTACTTTCGGCAACACCGGCTCGGCTACCGCGAGTAATGTCCACATAGAGCACTCTGTCATCAAAAACATGTCTTACCTGCCCGGTACAGCTGTGGGAAGCGCGCCGAATAACGTTCTCCCCGAAGGCGGTTACAACCCGGTTGTCTGGAACGAGTCCCGGGATCTGGGGGACAAAACCACAGACGGAAAAAATTGGCATATAGATTTTCAGGCCAGGGTTTACAGTCATTCGCTCCAGCCGGTAGATACGTTCGCCGACAAGACCGTAATTTATTACGATGGCGGGAGCGCTGTAGTAAATGGGGGGCCGTGGTTGCTGCGGACTGGCAAGGCCAGGATACCATATCGTTAACCGGACCATTTTTACTTGACAATATTTGATAAATATGCGAGAATAGGGGCGCATTAAAGATTGCGTCTGTTTTTTATGTTGTAGGAAGTCTGGACTTTTCAAATTTACTCTAAAAGGAGGGTAACAAAATGAAAAATGTCACCGCAGCTTCATTAGTTGTTTGGGGGATGTTTCTTGGAATTGTGCCCTCCTTGGAGGCACAGGATCACTGCGCGGTTTTCGCGCACTGGGCTCATGGTGGAATCGGTATGGTTCCTCCAGGCGAGCAGACGTCGCTGTCGCTTTATCGCAGCGAGTTGATATTGGTGAATGCCGAGCAGAGTCCTGCAGATGTTGCTGTTTCGTTTTTTGGTTCTGCAATTGACGCCGACATTGAATCAATGGACGCACTCGGAAACCGCACGTCTGAACGACGACTCTTGAACAACGCGCCGACCAGCGTCGCAGTCAGAAAGACTGTTACCATTAAAACTGTAGGCACGATCCAAGATATTCTTTCCGGCTGGGCAAAGGTTTGCCCGCTTGGGGAAAAGAAAGTCGTGCCTGAGCTAGTAATCTACTACGCGAACGGCACCGAAGAATTTACCACGAGCGTGCCACCGTCTGATTTGCTACGAGCGTTTACGATTATTGCGGAATTCAAGCGGGATCGCAGCGGCAACCCGAGCAAATCTACAGGCGTTGCGCTTGCCAACCCGGGAGCAGTACCATCCTATGTCAATCTCACTTTGGTTGACGAGGCCGGTAATGTCTTAAACCCATCACCTCGAAAATCACAACTGCAGCCGTCTGGCCGCATTGTTGGTTTTGTTCACGAAGACGCTTGGTTTGCGGATTTGTTGGCAGGACGTCAGGAGTTTCGCGGCATCTTGCGCGTCACGACCCCAGAAGCGCCGACGGCAGCTCTTGCGGTTGGGTTCGTGTGGCAGCCTTCCGGGCGGTATACGTTTTACGCCTCAAAGCCACTGCCTGGCGAATACATGACACAGCAGGAAAAATTGGCCCGCAGTATTCAACCTGTCGTATTTGTCCCAAAAGGGGTTGTTGTCAGCAAAGACGAAAGTCTCTTAGGGATGCAGGTTAGAATCGGCGAAGTCATTCGTTGGTGGACTGATGCGGGAGCTTTATCTGGGCAGAATCTGCTTACTGGAATCACTTGGCTCCCGCCCTTCTTTATGGAGGGAGAGCAGACGCGAGAATTCTACGAGAACGAACTTTACGACGAAGTAACGACCGGAAAGGGGACTCGCATGGGGAGCGTTGTTGCCGAAGTCAGGGAAAGATTTCCTGACCAACGCAAGCTGTTCATCGCCCATAACGTTATGCAGGTTGGGTACGGAGGATCTGATGCCGCTTTGGTACCAGGACCCGATACGCGTACCAATCTCGGTCCGGCGAGTACATGGAGAGATTTTGCGTATTTGCAGCAGTTCATGGACACAGTTGATCCACAATCTGTAAGGTTCGGAATGGTTGCGTCCGTTCTTAATACAGACATCCACGAATTTGGCCATATGATGGGGCTCCCGCACACCGAATTTTTGTCTGAAGCGAACCCGTTGGCGATGAACGTAATGAGTAATAAGCAAACATCCGATATGGGATTTAAGAGAAGGACCGGTGTAATCTGTAAACTCTTTCCAAGCATTCCATGCAGCGGCATCGTTTCCATCGATAGCAGAGAGGTCGCCACTGTGATTTCTCTGCAACGGCCATAGCGCTGGTGACAAAAATCAAAAGAGCTTCCTTGGCCTTAGCGCCTCGGAAGCTCTTGTTGTTTGCATTTTTTTCGGGAATTTGCTATAATATATGTGTCGCTTTGAGTCTGGTATTTGAAATAAATAGATGCAAACCTGGGTCGGACGCAAATGCCACCAAGGTGGAACAAACCGGCCAGGGTGGTCGTGGCGACGCGGTGGTTCCAGGCCCTATCAGCATCCACGACAAAAATATCCAGGTTGAGGGAAGCTGGGCGGATTATGT
>Ga0154958_108_pt1 | contig 11805 bp, 11 predicted proteins | sample RifCSPhighO2_01_FD_105926 | JGI IMG/M metagenome (GOLD analysis project Ga0154958, IMG submission 105926) | Candidatus Doudnabacteria bacterium RIFCSPHIGHO2_01_FULL_48_180 | reverse complement strand
GTCCAAAGCCAGACGAAGATATTGACAGAGATTTGGACCTTGAATAGATGAGGTTTGCCGCAAAAGATTTTTGGTCGAGCATTATCACCGGGTTTATCACCGGCGTCATTGCCTGGAAAATCGCGGATTTTTTGGAGGTCCAAAGGGTCGGCGATTTTTCATTTGCTTGGCTTACTGTCCTCGTGCCAGTGTGCTGGATAATCGGTGTCAATTTTGGATATTTTCTGGGACAGAAGATCGCTTTTTTTAATCAGTTTGGCAAATTTGTCGCAGTTGGTTTTACTAATGCTGCCGTTGATTTCGGGATTTTGTATTTACTGATCGCTTTTTCAGGAGTGGCGTCCGGTTACTATTATGCCGCATTTAAGGCTTTGTCATTTCTGATCGCGGCTTTGCACAGCTATCTATGGAACAAATTTTGGGTGTTTGATGCTACGGCCACAAGCCAGGTTGGCGGCGAACTCACCAAATTTTTCGCGGTCTCAGTTTCGGCGGCGATAATCAACGTGCTTGTCGCGTCGGGGGTGGTGAATATTTTGGGTCCGCAGCTTGGCTTGAGCCATGAGGCTTGGGCCGGTATCGGGGCCGCGATTGGCTCGGCCACCGCCCTTGCGGTCAGTTTTGTAGGATTTCGTGTAATTGTTTTCAAAAAATAAAACTTTTTTAACCGTAACCCCCTTGTCTTCCCGCAGATGGCGGGTTTTTTTATGATAGGATAAAGCCATGCCTGAATATTGCAAATATTGTCTGCCCACGAAAAGGCGTTCTCATTGGGATCTGCGGGCTGATTATTATATGGATATCTTTCGCAAAAACGTGATGTGGCCGCTCGATAAGCTCGCCGGCTGGATCGTCTCTGACACGGACTGGTTATGGGAAAAAATTTTGCAGTTCTTTGCGTTATTTAAGGTAGTAGAATTTGAAAAAAACCCGCCGCCAGACCAAATTCTTAACCGCAGCCTGATCATTTTCCGGGAAGCTAAGGCGCGCGGTATCGAAATCGAGGCCATCAAAATCGCGGGCAGTTACAAAAACGAATACCGTTTTCGCATGCCCCGCGGGGAAAACAAATGGCGTTATTTTGAAGGCAATCCGCTGGTGCCAGGCACGCGGCAGGAAACCACAGACCATAAACTCTATTTCAAAAAACTAATGCGCGAGCACGAGATCCCGGTCCCGCAAGGTGAAATGTTTACGGACATGGCGGAAGCACTAAACTATGCCTCACGTCTCGGTTATCCGGTTGTGGTCAAACCAGCTACAGGTTCGCTCGGCTATCATTCAACCTATTTTATAAAGTCTGAGGATAAACTCACGAAAGCTATAGCGATTGCGCAAATTTTCCGTCCGGATTTTCTCGTGGAAAAACATATTTTTGGCACCAACTACCGCGCGACTGTGCTCGGTAAGCAGCATATTTTTGTTTGCCGCAAAGAGCTGCCTAATATTGTTGGCGACGGAGTGTCAACGGTCGAGCAGCTCATTGACTGCAAAAATGCTGACCCGAACAGGGGGATTTATGGGCAAAAGAACACCACACTCCATCAAATTCCCAAGCGCGACCCGGAACTCTCCGCAAATCTCAATAGGCAGGGCATGCACCTTGCTTCTGTTCCAAAGCGGCGTGAAAAGATTTTCTTTTATAGTGATTTTTTGGCGGGGACAGGCATTGATTTCATAAACGAATCAAGACATACCCATCCTGACAATCGCGAACTATTTATCAGGGCGTCCCAAGCGCTTGATACAGATCTTGTTGGTTTTGATCTGATTTGTGAAGACATTAGGCAACCTTATCGCGGTCAGACGTTCGGAATCCTGGAGGCCAACAGCTTGCCATATCTGGATATGCACCAGTTTCCATCCAGCGGCAGGCCTGATCCAGTCGCGAAAATCGTGTGGGACTTAGTGCTTCAAAAATGATATAATAGGTTATAACCCCGTTGGGAATTTTGCGCAATATTTACGGGGCTTGATTACTCTAATTGATATTTTTTATGATTTCCAGCGGGGTGAACGAAGTGCTTTATCGCAAATACCGGCCGAAAAATTTCTCTGAAGTTGTCGGACAAAAAACTATAAAGACTATTCTGCAAAACGCAGTGCGTCTAAAAAAACCGGCGCACGCTTATTTGTTTACGGGAATGCGCGGAGTAGGCAAGACCACAGTCGCCAGGATTCTGGCCAAGGCTGTAAATTGCCTTGCGCCGATTGAGGGCGAGCCGGACACGACATGCCAAAATTGCGCGCTCGTCCAAGAGGGGAGATTTCTTGACCTAATCGAGATTGACGCGGCCAGCTACACCGGCGTTGACAATATTCGCGACATTATTGAGCATGTGAAATTTTTTCCGTCCACGGGGCGCTACAAAGTGTTCATTATTGACGAAGTCCACATGCTTTCTAAAGCCGCGTTCAATGCGCTGCTCAAGACCCTGGAGGAACCGCCGAGCCACGCTATTTTTATCCTTGCTACCACAGAGATTCACAAGGTTCCGGCCACGATTATTTCCAGGTCACAGCGGTTTGATTTCAAACGCATGGCCGCTGGCGAGATACTCCAGGTTTTCGAAAAGGTTATTGCCGATTCTAAAATCAAGATTGACGAGCAGGCGCTAAAGCTCATTGCCCAGGCGGCAGACGGCAGCCTGCGAGACGGACTTTCAATTTTTGATCAGATATTGAGCTTTACTAGTGAAAATATCACGGTGCAAGATGTTGAAGACATCCTCGGCGTTGCCAGGCTGGGCATGGTACAAAAACTGATAGATTTGATCCTTGCGCAAGATCAAACCGCCGCCGTTAAATTTGTAAAAGATTTTGCTGAGCAGGGCCGCGACCTGACGCAGTTTACAAAAGCGCTCCTCGAATATACGCGCCTGATTTTACTAGTTAAAATAGATCCGCAGAACCTGCAAGGATTGGGCCTTGCCGCAGAAGAAAGCGCCAAACTGAATCAGCAGTCCATATCCCTCAAAGCAGCCCAGCTTCTGGAGATCATCAAGCAAATGCTTGAGGCTTACCGTATAACCAAGCAATCTCCGGTAGCCGAGCTGCCGCTGCTTATGGCGGTTTTAAGTCTCGTACCGGAACGCGCCGCCCCAGAGGTTTCCGTAGTGGCAGCAGTTCAGAAAGTTATCGCTGAGCAGCGTCAAAGCGTCGAGGCGATCTCCGGTCTCGACCTGGGTACAGTCATGGACCGCTGGACAGACGTCATGTCGAAAATCAAAGAGTACAACCATTCTTTGGTTTCGAGCCTCCGCCTAGCGCGAATCTTGCAGGTGGAAAACGCAGAACTGGTTTTAGTTTTTCCTTACGGTTTTCATAAAGACACTATTGACGCGCGAAAAAATCGGATTATTGTCGAGCAAGTTCTCGAAGAGGTTTTTGGTCGGCCCCTGCGCATCAAATTGTATTTGGAAAAAGATCTGAACTCTGACAAGGATCTGCTGTCAGAGGCTGTAAAAATATTAGGCAAAAATGACTAGGGATACTCTGAATTTTCTAAAATTTAACAATCCCACCCGTGGCGAACTGTTATTTGGAGAAGTTTTACAGGAAATTGTCGCTTTTATGCAGCAGCAGCCGCGAGCCCGCTATCGAGTAATGATCGGATCCGATTCCAACGGTTTTGGTTTGCTGGACCTCGTCTCTGTTATTGCCGTGCACCGGGTAGGCAACGGCGGCCGGTATTTTTGGTTCCGGCAGAACAGGGAAAATATTAAAACCTTACGGCAGAAAATCTACGCCGAGGTTCAGGCATCGCTGGAGCTGGCCTCGATTTTTTTGCCCGCATTTCGAAATGAATTAAAAACAGGCATGAACCAAGCCGAAGGTCCATTTGATTTTCAAATCCATGTGGACGTGGGGACAAAAGGGGAGACACGCGACCTGGTACATGAAGTTACTGGCATGGTTATGGCATACGGGTACGAAGTCATGGTCAAGCCTGATTCTGCCGCGGCAACGAGTCTTGCCGATAAACACGTAAAATAATGCTCAGACGCGCGTCAGCCATAAACTGAGAAGGGCAGGATGCTGGTACTTGGTACTTAGCTTCCTGCCCTTGATGTTTGGTTCGAGATTCATGCGTTCAGTTCAAGTTGGATTGCGTGGACGGCTTCACGATTATCTTCATCTGTTTCATGTGATTCTCCTGTTCGAGATTACTTAGCAGATTCAATGAGGTCAGCATCTATACGCGCCTCTGATTTTGAAAGCTTTTGATTCGCTTACAGCGTGAGCGTTTACTTCGTTTTTCCAGTAAGGGCAATCTAAACCTTGTTGGGGTGGGTTGCATACACATTTCTCAAGGTTGGCTTGGCCGATCACTGGACAATGAGTATGGTGGGCCGTGGGTGAATCTTGTTTATCATCCATTCGATCTCCTTTAAATTGTCGAAAAAAATCCGCCTTTGGGGCGGGTTCCTGAGGGGCGCTGGGTTTCCTATTTCCTTCGGATCCTCACCGTCTCAAGAGCCACCGCAAAAATCTTGCGGCAGGTAATCATGAGAGCGAGAAGGATTCCGATGGTTAGGGAATTCATACTGCAGGTAGTTTAGCACCCCGGTTTCACTAATGCAAATTTCTATTTCAGTTCAGCGTAGCTGAACAAAACTTTGAATGGCTGGCACCAGATTAGCGCGTAGCGGTACTTATTTGTGTCAGTACCAGCGGGCACGTCATAATTTACGTTCCCTCTGGTAGCGCGAATCGGTCCCAGGTCGACATAGTCGTTGTCAGAAAGATCGGCTGCCAGGTAAATATGCAGGCCAGGTCCGTTGATTGTGTCGAGGTTTTCAAAGCGCAGAATCTTCTTGCCCGCGGCCTCAACGAGAACCGCGTCGCCGGACACATTGTGCGCGCGAGCGACCATCGGCCCCGCTGCCAGGAGCTTGAAATCTGCGTTAGGCATGCCTTGGTTCATCATCATGGCCTTTGGCGCCATTTCCAGCATGGCTTTGTTGAAATCAGCCGTTGTCTTTTCATCCATGTTGAAAAGATTATCTTTTATTACAGGGCCTGATTGCCCAGGAAGATTCTCGTCAAGCTCCTTGACCCGCCAAATAGGCGAGATGAGATAATATAAAACTGGCAGGGTAACAAGCATCACTACAAGAATGACAATGTGCCGCTTAGACATGGTTTAGTTTTTAACTAGAAATTCAAGCTGACCCTGGCCAAATTTGGAATCATCAGTCGAGGCATAAGAGGTAATCATCCACGTGGTTTGCGTATCACCTAACGGAACACTGATTGTAGTTTCTCCTGACGCGTCAGTTTTGACGTCAGGGTTCCAGTACAGTGTATCAACATCTTTGCCAAAAATATCACCCCCGCCCTCGCCGCCTCCTCGGCCGTCAGAATTGTTGAAGCTATAAATCCAGCTCATAGATGAGGCCGCGTTAGTGCTGCGCCCGCGGAAATAATAGTAGGAAGAATGAATCGGCTGCGTTGCATTTTTGCGCAAGGCATAGATTGCTTTGTCTACGATACCAACACCAAGGTTGGCAGCGACCGGGCGGTTGTTTTGGTCAAGGGTTCTAATGATGATGACTGCGTTTTCCCCGGGCCGGTAGCTTTGCTTGTCAGTCTTTATCTCTACGTTGACGAGTTTTTTCATTGCTGGCACGTTTAAGGCTAGCCCCTCGATGTAAAACTCGCCATTGTAAAAGAAACTAAACGTTGGCGTGATTGATGGCATGAAATTATCTGGTACGCGGAACGTAAAATTGTTGACGCCCTGTTTGAGCTTCAGCCACTGCGGTTCATAGACGCGTCCGCGTTCGAACGTCGTGAAAATGTTCAAATCAGCTGGAGCCAGAATCTCAAGCTCAGCGTCGCGCCCCGGGGTGAGATTGTTTACACTGGAGGTAATCCGTAAACCAAGCTCATTTCCGTAATTGGGCCTCCCGCGATAGAGGCTGATATAATTTTTTGCTTCAATTTCATTGTCACGACTGTCTTTGGCCGAGACCGCAAAATCAATAGATCCATATTGCTCGCTGCCTGGCAGGTCATAGCGCTCTCTGACTATGCCAATCCCGTCACTGTTTGTCGTTACCTCCGCGGTTTTTTTGATGTCGCGGCTATAAACACCATTGTTATAGCTTTGGTAATTAGTGTTGAATAATGTGTAGGTAAAAGTTTTGCCTGCGAGCTTTCTGCCTTGCTGATCCTCAGCGTAAAATACCCTGACAAATTCCTCGCCGCTCCTGGTGCGGTCGCTGCCAGGCCGCATGAAAATGTTGAACTCACCAGCATGCACCACAGTGTTGCCCGCGCCCGTGATTTTGTTGTTGTTTTTGTCAGTCTTTTCGGCGATTATTGTGATCTCGTAGCTGATGCCAGTCGCGCGGAGCTTTGCGGTGTCATATTCAATCTGAGCTTGCCCGTTGGCGTCGAGTTTTGTCTCAACTGTATCGACTGGTTCGCCATAATATTCGTCCCAACCACCACCGCCGCACATCCCGCCCCAGAAATTGAGCTTAAAAGAACTATTATAAACGGCTTTTTCCGTCTCATAGTAGGAACGGTTATAGACTGTATATTTTATTGACTCGTTTGCCAACGGCTGGCCATTGAAATATTTACCGGTGACGGTGGCGCTTATCTTGTCGCCTCGGGTTATGTCTCTATCATGAACCTCAAGATCAATGCCGTACTCCGGTTTCACGTAATCGGCGACCTCAAACACAGCTTGCCCGCGCGAATAATAATCTTTCTTGTCTGCGCTCGTTGTGGCGTATAAATAAAAATAAGGGTCAGCTTCCTGCGGGAGCCTGAATTCGCCGGAAAAAGTGCCCCCCTCTTTTACTTCGGCGGTGAGGTTGATGGGGTACATTTGTTCATCACCAACTCCGTATTCGATGGTAAAAACACTAACCCGGGTTCCTGGTCTTGACGCGGTCGAATACATTCCATCCGAATCGCTTCGCACAATACCGCGGTATTTGACTAAGTCGCCCTTGCGGTATATCGGTCTGTCAGTATACAGAAAAATTTTGTTGCTTTTATCCAGATCGCTGTAAACTCTGATTTCGGCCTGACTGTTCGGGATGGTAACCGGGATTATCATTTTATCGTTGCCTTTTTCAGCAACAATCAGATCAACTCTGGAAGGATAAGCAAACGGGTATTGCTGTATGCCGCTCAGAGTGCCGCGGCCAATGACGCGAGCGGCGTCATCAACTGTGTAAAACGTGAGGTTGATATTGTTTTCTGGTTCTCCACTTGCCAAACTTTGCGCCGCCAGATACATGTGTTTGTCATCCTGGCGGAAATGTATGCCAATGCGGTTCAGGCTGACCCAGGCGTGGGTCAGGGGAGTATCGCCGTCAAGCGCTTCAAAAAGATATAATCCTTCCTGGTCCTTGAAACTGATCCTGTCTTCGTTTTCAAAATCAGCCAGCTCCTGGACGACCTCAAGCTTTGAGGTATCAATTTTGTTTTCCTCATAGGTGCCATAGACTGAGGCGTTTACGTCGTTATCGGGATAATAGGCAGCTTTTTTGTAGATGAGATGGTTTGCCATGAAGCTAGGAGAGGCTTTATAGATCTTCACGCGCGGCGTGCGTACGTCAGCGCCAATCTCCAGGTTGAAATCTGTGCCACGCGCCGCGTCAAAGCTCATGAATTTGCCGGCAAAACCGTTTTTCGTAAAGCTGATACTGTTTCCTTGTACCCTGGTTTTAAAGGTGAAGAAATAATCCTGCATAAGCTTCTTGCCAGTCTCGCTTGGCAGCCCCGCTATCAGGCGCACCGTAACCTTGGATCCGGGCAAAAACCCTTCTTTGGGATGAAACGACACCTCATTCGGATTATCGCCTTGAAAAACCTGCCCCTCGATCGCGGGGATCACATCAAAATAACCTTCCGCGTGGTGAGCCGTGACAGGATGGTTAAACGTCACGCGAATGAGAGTTTTGTAGTCGGTAACCACAACTCCTTCCGGAGATTTGGCGATTACGCGCAGTTCATCGTCTGCCAGAATCTGGTTTACGGGCTCGGGGACGCGGTTCTGGGAAAAAGCCAAAATTCCGCCAGCAGTCACGAGCGCGAGGGCCAAAATAAGCTGATGTCTGGAATTGCCAAAAAATTGTTTAAATGCCTGCATAATGCTTTGATTATAGACTATTTTCCGATTGCAAGATACTGTTTTCGCTGCTTTTCCGGGAACCGCTCGATAGCGTAGCGGAGGGTGGTTCGTGGCATGCGTGCGGCGTTCTGGTTCAGAAACTCGACTAGCCCTGCTTCGAATCGTTTGCCCATCTCCCGCAGCATCCAGCCGGTAGCCTTATGAATGAGATCATGCTTGTCGCTAAGCAGGATTTTAGCGATCTTCAGGGTGTCCGCGTATTGTTCTTGTCGAATAAAAGCGAGCGTGGAAATGATGGCGATTCTGCGCTCCCAGATGTTTTTTGATTTGGCGAGCCGGTAAAGTATCCTGCGCGGCTTACCAAGCAAATATTCACCCACAATCTTGTAGGAACTGAGATCCACCAGATCCCAATTGTTGACCCATTCGGTGTTTTTTAGGTAAAAATCAAAAATTCGTTTTCGAGTCCGGTCGGCTGACTTTTCGAACCGGTAAGTTAGAATGAGAAGCGCGATCAATCTTTCCTCGTGATACTTTGATCTCAGCAATTTCGCAATTGCCACAAAATTGACAACGGTTGCTTTTTTGGCAATTCTCCGGCACTGAGGAACGGTGAGGCCGAGAAATTTATCACCTTCGCCATACTGGCCTTTCCCTGTTTTAAAAAAACGCCGCAGGGTCTGCGCTCGGTTTGGACTGGCCAGCTTGCGGATATTGTTTATCATTTTACTATACTATCCAAAACAGTTTTCGCGGTATTGATGGGGATGGAAAAACTAATACTGCTAGCACCCATGACTGTGGCGACGTTTACTCCTATCACCCTTCCCATGAGATCAACAAGCGGCCCTCCGGAATTGCCGGGATTTATCGCCGCGTCAGTTTGAATTACGCCTGACATGGTTTGTAAATTCCCCCCACTGTCCCCGGCCTGGATAGTACGATTCAGACCAGAGATTATTCCGACTGAAACCGAGTTATTGTATTCCGCCAAAGCATTCCCGACAGCGATCACGGACTGCCCCAGCTTCAGAGAAGCAGAATTGCCAAGTTCCGCCACAGGATAATTCGACCCATTAATTTTTACGATGGCCAGATCATGCTCGTTGTCTTTGTAAATGATTTGAGCGTCTTTTTGGCTACCGCCTGACAACAACACGGTATAAGAGGCGTTATCATCCGCAACTACGTGTTCTAACTGCGGCACCTCTTTGGAAATGACTATGGAAACCACAGCCGGCGTGATTTTGGCCACCGCGGCAGTGAGCAGCTCGTCCTGGGACGCTTGGCGCACAGCCTCGCGCCTTTGCATTTCCGATTTCTCCCGCTCTGTCTTGAGCGCTAGAGCGGTACCTTCGCCCGCGTTTTTTACAAGAGTCATCTCAGAGGCAATATCCGCAATCTTATTTTCCAGGTCTTGAATCTTCTGTTTCTGATCTCTTTGCTGGGAAAGCAGTACCAGATTTCCGCCAGCAAGCAAAACTATGATAAGAATTGCTGTGGAAATATGCTTAAACATGGATTTCTATTAGCATTTTATCAGTCCAAACGTCCTTTTACAAATTATCACTCTTGATACTAGAGTGATAACAGACTGAAATAATTAAATTATCTTGAAAGGGGGTGAGAAAAAAACATGGCACTCGATCTTATCCCGAGTTCTTTTTTCCGCTTTCCGCGTGCTAGCCGTAGCGCTTCTGAACGTAGATCACATTCCACCAGTGCTTGCCTTGCTGGTACCCGAGCACTATTCCCGCGATCAGCAGAACGATCGAGAAATATTTATGAATCTCGAACCATTGCGACCACGAAAAACCCAGGGAATAGTTTTGAAAATCAGAGGTAAGCAGGCGGATATACAGCATCTCGAGCAGACCATGCAGCGCGGTGGTGAGCAGCACACCAAGAAAAGCAAATGACGCGATATAGATTATTTTTTTGGTTTGATTCATACAATGTGGCTGGGGAAATTGGACAAGCTCCGAACTTTTTTTAAAGAAAACCCTGACGCTGAATTTTGATGCTTGGCGAGGCAACGGCGAAGCCGCCGCCTCTTGCAGATGTTTTTTGCAGAATGCAGTGGGGGGGGGGGGGACAAACCGCCGCAAAGCGGCGTTAAAAAACTTTTTGAAAGGGAACGGCCGTGCAGTAGAATCAAGCAATGAAGACAATAGAATTTTAGCAGAATCTGCTAAAATATCAACTTTTTTGGAAAAAAGTGCTATAATTTAATCATAAAATGATTAACCAATAAGCGAAATAAAAATATGGAATCAAATGATCAAAACAACCTAATCAATAATTTACCGCCTTTAGAACCTCCACCACAGCCCAATATTCCATCTCAAATACCGCCAACCCCAAAAAAATTGAGCAGTAAAATTATTGCCATCATTATTTTAGCCATTATTGCCGGCGCGGTAAGTTATATTGCCCTAACAAAAAAACCAAATACAACTAATATTACGCCCGTTGCCCAAACGGTAAAAAAACAAGCGTATAAAAATTTGTTGCTTGGTTACGAAATATCTTATGGCAAACCCTGGCGGATAGCAACAAACTTCAGTAAAAAATTAGCGGTGTTGAAAAGGTACAGCAATTACGCAGAAAAGTCAGAATGTTATATTGACCCAAACGAAACCGACGAACAAAAAGCAATAAATTTTTTGAACCAATGTTTATCGAGCAAGCCCGATTATCAGAATTTCGAAACTGAATTTAAGAATTTCCAGTTAAATTGGAAACCTGAAAATTCTGAGGTTGTGGTTTTAACAGACTTGGACGAGACAGCGGAACAAACTTTTGTAAACCAAATCACATCTCACGAAAAAACCTATTTGGATTTTCCCGCAGGCTATCATTTTATTCAAATCAACCCTTTTGATGTAGTTTTGAGCTTTCAAAAAGAAACTTCACCCGACAGCACTAGAAAAATTAAGTTAAAATTTTATTCCATGCCTAATGGTGTCCAAGCGTTTCAGAGTGATTCGCGTTTGTTAGATAACAAATTATCGGTAAATATCCCAAATCATTTTGGGATAACATTAGATAATAGTAAACCGGCAGAAAGTCTGGACGTTGCTACTAATGCCCCACAGAATAGCCAAGAAGAAAAAGAATTTTATTCCGTTATTAACTCCATTAAATTCGCAAAATAAATGTACACCGGTCTTATTGCGCCCAGTCCTTTTATTGCGGTTTTAATCCTTGTAATAATTCTTTCACGAGGATTCAGCAAAGTAACAGACGCTAAAAATGTTAATAAGATTTTAGCTGTACTTTGGGCAGGTTACATATTTCTTCTTAACAACGCTGGTTCGCATGGTAACGCAAATCTAATCAGCTCAATTTTCCAAATCGTATTTGTATATTGGTATTTGCAAATCGCAGAGCGTTTGGAAGATTCAATTTGGTGGTATCTAATATTTCTACCGATCGGAGCTTACATTTTAGCCTTTTTATACGGGCTGGTTTATGTGATTGCTGGAGGGCAGTAATAATTTTCAAAATTCTACCTCTTTAAGGGGAGTTAGAAGATTAAAGCGGCGCGCACGGGTGGGTGGGGCAAGCCGCTTTACAAAAATCAAATTATTTTTTTTCTGTCTTTGCAGTCCGGCCGTTCCCTTTCAAAAAGTTTTTTAACGCCGCTTTGCGGCGGTTTGTCCCCACCCCCCCCACTGCATTCTGCAAAAAACATCTGCAAGAGG
>Ga0154958_102_pt1 | contig 18376 bp, 23 predicted proteins | sample RifCSPhighO2_01_FD_105926 | JGI IMG/M metagenome (GOLD analysis project Ga0154958, IMG submission 105926) | Candidatus Doudnabacteria bacterium RIFCSPHIGHO2_01_FULL_48_180 | reverse complement strand
CTGTGTATTTGAACTCTGTCTTTTGTAAAGATTCTATAATATAAGAGAGTGACTCTTGAATTTTCTTAGATAAAGTTTCATTTGAAGCAAAATTTTTATCAATATCATTCATATATTTTCCACCACAACTTTTTCTATTACCGATTTCCTTTTGCCCGATTATGTGTCTTACACAACATCTGGCAATTCTTTGCCGAAGTAGCGCCGCCTTTGCTCCAAGCTGCTACATGATCGGCGTCCATTTCAACAAAACTCCAAATTTTGCCCTTGTTCGCATCATGTCCGATAGCACAGAGAGGACAATTCGATTCTTCTTTTTTCTTTGCTTTGGTGGTTTGTGATTCGTAAGTAGGTCTCTTAATCGCTTCATCAAAAACTCGAACCTCGAGCAATTTTGTGTCGACGGAGCCACCGAGAATATACTCAAAAATACCTTTGCGGTTTTTGATATACGAATCACCATAGAGCTTACGCACTTTGGCCGACACTTCCTTGGGGTTATGGGCTTTCTTGTGATACTGCTCATACAGTCGTCCCCACTCAAGTCCGCACATCTCGCTTTCTATATCGATAAATACACTAGAGATCCAGTCGATCACGCTGTTAAAATATTTCTTTAACTCAGTGATATTTTTGTCGTTGCGATGAATACTCATGTAATCATCAATATTTCCTTTACTCGCCCAGTCTAGAGCCCTCTCAAAAAATGCCTGTCGGTTTGCACTGCCCTTTATGTATGCGCTCCATTTTTGAATATTGGCATTTTGACTGTTGCTGAACTCCTCTTTGCCTAGCGTAACGAATGGTCCAGAATAGATCGCATTTAACAATTCTTGTGGGACAAGAGGGACTCCAGCTATATTAATGGTCTTAAACCACTCTTTTATCTGGCTTTCTGTTCCTTCGCATTCATAAATAAGAAGCTTTGTTTCCAAAATCTTGGCTTTCTTGTCTTTTGCCATACCACCAAAATATTGTTCCATCTCATTTTCATCTTTGATGGCAAATTTGTCAGTCACAAAACGTCCAACACTGGTGATGCGCTGTTGCCCATCCAAAACTTCTAGGTTGTTTTTAGAAACCACATTAAAATAAATCAAGCCTATTGGGTAACCTTTGAGTAGTGAATCAATAACAGCAACCTCTCTTTTCCCTCCATCGGAGGCATAGATATAGTTACGCTGATACTCCGGCTGAATAGTGAGCCTTCCAGATAAACCGAATAGCCCTTTGCCCTCTAGTTCATTATAGACAAACCCTTCGCAAATATTTTTGACAGTGATGTTAGTTTTGAGTGTTGTTTTCATATTATTTTTTTCTTATGCCTTATAAAAATTCTTTGATAAGCAGACTGAATTATTCGGCCTTCTTTATTTATAAAATAATTCTTTTTTCCATCATTTCCAACCAGATTGGCATTTTCATTTGTTTTGCCACCAGACGATCCTGTTTTCTTACCATTCTGTCTTACTTCCCAGTAATCATCATATTTTTTTGTGTCAGGAACTTCATCGTGGCAACCTCTTTGAGTGGCTCCTAAAATTTCAAACTGGTCAGGATTATATTTATCCAAAAAGCTAATAGGCACACCCATTACACCATCGTAATCACTAGGGATATTTTTAACTAAAGAAATCTCTATTGCATTATAATTGTCATATTTTTTAAACGGCTTTTTTGTACTGTATTTCGTAATATCTGCCTGTGTCATTAATGGTAATGGTTTATGACGTCTACCATGATCAAGATTTGTAAACCAGCAAGAATTTCCGAGTCTTGTATAGTCACCCACGTAACCAAGTCGAGCTGCCTTTTGTCTATCACTCTCTGCTATCTCCATACCATTTGGTACAGCAAAAACCATATCACTTCCGTTTCCAGTCGCTCCGAGCCACAGCTTATTTGCTTTTATCAACGGAAAAATCTCCTTATATGTAATCGCATTCATGTTGCCGATAATAACGAGCTTTCTTTTGTAATCAAAAAGTTGCTTAACATATTCGCGAAACAGGCTAAAGGGGGGATTTGTTATCACGATGTCCGATTGTTTAAGTAAATTTATACATTCATCGCTACGGAAGTCTCCGTCACCGACTAATGGCGTCCATTCGTTGTGTTTATTTGTCTTTAACTGCTTGGCAACATCCTTCAAATTAAACTCGCCGTCGCCGTCTATGTCGTGCACTTCGTTGATAATAAATTTGTTGGCATTTATCTTAGGACGACCTTTTGACTTAGTAAGAGTTTTATCATCCCCAAACAACGCCAGTTGTGTGTTGGCTACGGGCGAGGGTTTGTAGCTAGTAGTGATAAGCTGCTTCAGTCCAAGCTTGTTGAAGTTGAGTACAAAATAGCGAAAGAAATTGCTCTCGAACGGATCATCGCAGTTGCAATACACCACCTTGCCGCGGAATACATCGGGGTTATATTCCAAATACGCTTCAATCTCTTTTTGAATATCGCCGTACTGAGTATAAAACTCGTCATTCTTTGCATTTTTTGCACTACTAAGATTGTTGTTTGCCATAATTATTTCAAAAGCTCATCCGCAGAAACCCCGAGCGCCTTTGCGAGTTTAGTGATAGTCGTAAGCGTGGGGTTTCCTTTCCCGTTCTCAATATTACTCACAAAACCGCGTCCCATACCAAGCGCACGGACAATGTCTCCTTGCGATATGCCCTTTTCTGTGCGGATGCGCTTTAGATTCCTACCCAGTTTCGCAGCTTCACTTTTCATTATTAGACAGTATATCGCTTGTTATATTATACAGGTAGTATTACTATATATGATAATACCATATATGGACAACTCTTATTTCCTCTACGCTCGTAAAAGCACCGATATTGAGGACAAACAGGTCCGGTCTATTGATGACCAAATTTTAGTGTTGCGTTCACTCGCTAAGAAAGAGGGGCTAAATATTATTGAAGAGTTTAGAGAATCAAAGTCGGCAAAGATGCCCGGCCGTATAATTTTTAACGAGATGATCCGCCGCATACAGCTTGGCGAAGCGCAGGGAGTTATCTGTTGGAAGATTGACCGCTTGGCTCGTAATCCAGTAGACGGCGGACAAATTAGTTGGCTTTTACAACAAGGCGTTATTCAACACATACAAACGCATGACCGCAGTTTTCTCCCTACTGATAATGTTCTTATGATGTCTGTTGAGTTGGGAATGGCCAATCAATATATCCGTGATTTAAGCGTAAACACTAAACGCGGATTATGGGAGAAGGCGAGGCGAGGAGATTTTCCCGGCCCTGCTCCCGTTGGGTATCTGAATAATCCACACACTAAGACGGTTATGATAGACAGGCGTAGAGCACCTATAATCAAATTTGCTTTTGAACTTTATGCCGAGGGTAATTCACGACTTACTGATATTTCATTTTTTATTTACGACAAAGGCATTAAAACCCAACGACGCAAAGGCGGAGACGGCGGCAGAAAAATATCAGACGACCATGTTAAGCGTATTCTCACCAACCCATTCTACTACGGACATTTCAGCTACGGCGGAGATATATGGAAAGGCAATCATACGCCGATTGTTTCCAAAACTCTTTTTGATAAAGTTCAGGAGGTTTTAGAACTCCGCGGACGAGGGCAGAAAGCCAAAAAAGACCCGCAAGCTCTTTGTGGCTTGCTACATTGTGGAAATTGCGGTTGCTTCATTACCGCCGAAGTCCTGACTAAATACCAAAAGAATGGAAATATCCATCGTTATGTTTATTACCACTGCACGGGCAAACGCGGCAAATGTTCCGAGCCATACATACGAGAAGAAGTATTAGCCAATCAACTCTCCGATATTCTTTCTTGCTACACACTTCCGCCGGAATGGGCGCGGGAACTAAACCTTATGGCCGACAAGGACGAGAAGGAAGCCCAAAGCGTAGCGGCGGCGTCCGTCCAAGAACTGCGAGCAAAGGTGGCCGATATAGACGGCGGTGTTAGCCGTCTAACCGACCTCTATGTTGAACAGGACATAGACCGCGACGCTTACCTTACGAGGAAGCGTGCGTTTATGTCCAACCGAAAGACGGCGGAAGAACAGGTTGCCCGTCTTGAACGGAACGCCGCCGGTTGGCTCCAACCTATGCGAGACTGGATTAAAGACGCTTCCATACTGGAAGAAGTAGCAAAAACAGACGACCTCCCCTCCAAAAAAATCTCCCTCCAAAAAATCTTCGGCTCCAACCTCACACTAAAATCGCGCGAAGCGCGCGGTATCCCCAAAAATCAATGGCTTTCTTTGGCGACAGCCAAAGAAAATTTAAATAATTCTGACCTAAACTCTCTCTTGGTGGGCGGTGAGGGACTCGAACCCCCGAAGGCCGATGGCCGCCAGATTTACAGTCTGGAGTAATTGCCGCTATACGAACCGCCCATATTGGTAAACATCAAATATCTGCTTTTGTGTTTTGGATTCTTAAAACCTATTTCAGTAACATATTTGTATACATCATCTTTTCTTGTAAGGTATATATTCTTCTCGCCCACTCGGGAAGGATTAAAACCTAATCGCAATAGGATTAAACGCACTGACTCTAAAAGAGGACGGGAACGATTGCAGAAAGAGATTTGGATTGAACCCGATTTTAGTTTATAAATGGACCCGTCAGTATCAATTAGGCCACGCATCATCCCGATCATGAAAGTTTTTTTCCGTAAGCACCATTCCGGAACAGATACCTGAGCTGCTACCTTATTGAACGCCAAGCCCATTGATAATAGCCATCGTACGATTGGTGCAGAACCCAAATAAATTACTGCATATCCTGATTTGGAAAAAATTATTTTAGGTTTAACATTAAATAAATTTTTCATAAGCCGGATCACATATTCAGCGTATGTATTCTCCTTTGTGCCTAATGTAACAGTAACTTGAGTGGGGGATAAATGCCCATCACCAAGCAATATACCAATAAACTCTGCCAACTCACCTGTATATTTGTCAGGAACTGTTACTTTTAGATTTACATTATTGAAGCCAGGTTTTTTATGGCGGAGGGTTTGGATATTTAATCTCAGAAGTCTGTCATAAACCGCACTTTCCGATAACGATAGAATTCGACTAATTTCGCTGATGGTGCGGTTTTCTTTCACATAAAGAACTAGAAGCTCTTTGCGTTTTAGATCTTCCTCGGCGATGTTCCATCGTCTGGCCATGTAAATATTTTAGTTGACCACTCCGATATTGTCAAAGTGCTATTTTATTCTGGAGCCGGAGAGAGGAATTGAACCCCCAGCCTTCGCTTTACAAAAGCGTTGCTCTACCATTGAGCTACTCCGGCAGTATTGTGTATTTTACCAGTTTTGACAGTACGGGTCAATTAGTGCTATAATATACTAGTACATTACCTAACCATTAATGAAACAAATTAACAACATGGCTGAGAAAGCAAAGATTCTTGTAGTCGAAGACGAAGAAATATTGCTCACCGCTCTCAAAGAAGAGCTCTCCAGCGGGGGATACGAAGTCGATGGAGCAAATGATGGGCAAGAGGGTCTCGATAAAGTAAAATCATTTAAACCAGATCTGATTCTGCTTGATTTAGTTATGCCGAAAATGGATGGCATGGAAATGCTGCAGCGTCTGAAGGGCAGTCCGGAAACCAGGGATGTTCCTGTGGTTATCCTCACCAACCTTTCTGATTACGAGCGCATCTCGGAAGCGCTTTCGCTTGGGGCAATGGATTATCTCGTGAAAGCCAATTACAAACTCGAGGATTTACTCGACAAGGTCAAAACAGTGATTGCTCGCAAAGAAGGTCAAAACTAAACAATACCAATGAGCACTCCTGCTGATTACAAAAGCCTCATCGAAGAGATCGTCAGCAAGCAAATGGATATTTTGGGTCCGGAGATCGCGGTCCGTAAGGCAAAAAACATCGGCGGCCTGACTCTCGACGAAACCGGCAAGGTCACGAAGCTTGACGAGACTCATTCGCAAGAGATATTGCAACAATTGGTCGATGAATACATAGCTCTTTCGGGGGCGATCGTGAAAAATATTTTGGATCCGGTTTTTGCAAAATATCCGGAAATAAAACTCAATCTAAATAAATGATTCTCATCTTACAAGGACTGATAATCGCTGTCGTAATCGGTGTGGTCTATTCTTTGTGGCAAACCACTAAATCTTACGGCGGCCTCATCGGCACAGCCTTGAAATGGATCGGCCTCGGGATAATTTTCTTTACGCTTGAAGCTTTTGACAGAGTCTTTGGCGCTGTGGGCAATTTCAGCGTGATCGACTCGTTCAACATTGCTCCAGACATGATCCATAACAGCCTTTTGCTTTTCGGCCTTTTGTTCTGCGGGATAGGATTTTCCAAGCTGACTCACATCGCGAAATAGCAGCTCCAGTTTTCCGAAAACAAAAATATCTAAATGATCTATTTCGACATTCCCAGCGATCCCATATTTTGGGCAGCAATTTTTAGCTTGCTGGTTTTAGCCGCAGCTTGGTTTGAGTTTCGCCGCCTTTACGCCAAGCTTGTCGACCGCGAAGAAATGATGCGGCGGCGTATGTATGAGCTGTCAATCTTGCGTGAATTGGAAGAAAGGATCGGCTATTCTCTCAATGTCCAAAAAATTGTGGACGTTATTTCTTCTTCTCTTGGCACGCTGCTGCCGTATTCCATGGTGGTATACATGCTGCCCCTCGAGAGTGGAAGGCTCTTGTATCATGTAAACTTGGCCGAACCGGTCAGTAAAGCTTTTATCGCCGATGCCAGGAGTAGAATGCTCAAATCGTTTTCCACCCTCTTTGGAAAAAAATATTCAGATTCTGACATCGACGAAACTATTACCGGCGTAGTCACTGACCCGACCAATATTGGAAAGGTCGAGTCGTTTTTTAATATTCCGATTGTCATAAACAACCGGCCTGCCGGCATTTTTACGGTCGCCTCCACTCAGCCCGGTTTGTACCGCACCAGCCAAGAGGTCGAGATTTTGTATACCATCATGAACCAAGCCTCGGAAGCGATCTCGAAACTCGAGACTGTGCTCGAGGTAGAAAAAGGCAAGCTCAACTCTATGGTTTCCAGTATGGCAGACGGCGTGCTTATGGTGGATCCAGCCAACCGGGTAATCGTGGTCAACCCGCAGACCAGAAATCTGCTTGGCATTAAAACAGAAAACCCCACGATTTTTGATGTCCTCGACAAGCTTTCTGACCATCTTGACCTGCGCACCAAAATCGAGGAGAGCGTGCGTCGCGATCAAGTGATCGTTGAGGACGAGGTCGCGATCAATGGACATTTTGTGCAGATCCTCATTTCCCCGGTCAAGGACAACAAAAACGATGCGATTGGCAGCGTGGTTTTGTTCCACGATATTACCCACGAAAAAGAACTGGAGAAAATGCGCGAAGATTTCACATCGATGATGGTTCATGAGCTCAGATCGCCACTGACTGGCATTCGGTCCATTGCGGACCTGCTCAAAAATGACAAGATCAAAAAAGAGCAAAAAAAGTATCAGGAGTTCGTCAACCTGATTTCCGTCAACTCGAACTCTATGCTCGACCTTGTCAATGACCTTCTCGATGTAGCGAAGATTGAATCAGGAAAGCTGCAGGTATTCAAACGGCCGGGAAACATTAAGGAGATTATCAAGCAGCGGGCCCAATCTTTTCGCACTCTAGCTGCCGAGTTCCGGGTCGAGATTATCGAGAATATTTTTCCTGAAGTTCCCGAAGTCTTGTCTTTTGACGACATGAAAATCACTCAGGTGTTCAACAATATTCTCTCGAACGCGATCAAATTTACGCCGCCTGACGGCAAGATTACTATTTGCGCGTTTGTCTGCAAACAAAATGATGACCTCGCGGATTACGTAGCGAAGCTAAAATTGCCCTGGCAGGTTATCAGCAAGGGCAATGTCTGTTCCGGCGAGGAGCTAATCATCAGTATTTCCGACACTGGCATGGGGATCCCGCAAGCAGAGATGAAGCGCTTGTTTAACAAATTCCAGCAGCTTTCCACCGCAGCCAAAACTGAGAAAAAGGGGACTGGTTTGGGCCTCGTGATCGTTAAAGGTATTGTCGAAGCGCACGGCGGCAGCATCAATGTGGTGTCCGCGGAAGGGAAAGGCACGACCTTTTATTTCTCTTTGCCTTTGACCGAGGAAAAAGTTCCGCAAATTGTAAAAGTATAACCGAGCCTGTATAATAAAACGTACATGGCTAAGGTTAAAAACATTTTAGGCAGCGGAGAAAAAGTGAGCTTGCAAAATATTGAATATGATTTTGTAACGCTTGCCAGCCACCAGCTGCGCACACCGCTCTCCGCCGTCAAATGGTTTTGCGAAATCCTGCTAGGAAAACGAGCCGGTAAATTGACCAAGAAACAGGAAGACTATTTGCGGGAGATTTATCGCTCCAACGAGCGAGCGATCGGACTCGTCAATGATCTTTTGGATGTATCGCGCATCCAGGAAGGGAAGATACATCTCGAGATAAGGCCCCTCCAGGTTCAAAAAATTATTGAGGAGATTATTGACAGCCACGGCACCCTCATCAAATCAGCCGGTATCAACATTGATTTCGAGATTGTCAGCGGCCCTCTCCCGATGGTGGAAACTGATCCTGACAAGCTAAAACGGGTGATGGTGAATCTCCTCACCAACGCCATCAAATACACTCCACCCGGCGGGAAAATCCGCGTCGCGCTGGAAACAAAGGGCGCCAATATTCTGATCTCAGTAGCGGACACGGGAGTGGGTATCCCCAAGAATGAACAGGATCGGGTATTTCAGAGATTTTTCCGCAGCCGCAATGTCATTAAACTCTCTCCTGACGGGACGGGCCTGGGACTGTTTATCGCCAAATCGCTGGTCCAAACCATGGGAGGCAAAATCAGTTTCATTTCTGAGGAAGGCAAAGGCACAACGTTTGTGTTTTCATTACCTATAAAAAATTAATTAAATAAAAAAAGAACATGCCAGTCAACAACCCCTCCAACGTTCCAATCAATGACTCTTCTCCTGTCCCCACCCCGCGTAAAAGACCGCAGCCAAAAAAGATCGACGCGGGCGTATTGAGCGAACGCCGCTTGCTTGATTCCAAAATCGTGGTCAGTGATCAGCATCCGCATCACCGGCTCGCAAAGCTGATTCTGGTTGCCATGATTTTGGGAGCGCTCGTTGGTGCTGGGGTTTTACTGTATCTAAACATGGTTCGTCCTGCGGCGCTTCCGGAAGATTCCGGCCTGCCCCAGATCACTATTCCCGAAGAAAACGAAGCGCGAGGCTCGGAAACAGCGAACCCGACGCCTGCGCCGGCTCAAACTGCTCCGCCTCCAGCTCCCGCGCAGATTGTTGAGGTTCAGAGCACCCCGACCAATTTCCTGAATGTGCGCGGTGGCGCTGGCACCAATTTCCCGAAAATCGCTGAGGTCAAGCCAGGCGAGGTGTTTCTCCTTGTTTCCACTACTGAAGAAAATGGCGGTTGGTATGAAATCAAACTTGCCGACGGCAAGACTGGATGGGTTACCAAACAATACGCGGTGATCAAATAGAAAGCTCAAAATCGTCCTAAAGCCTCGGCGGTTGACCCGCCGGGGCTTTATATTTATAATTTGATGACAGTTAACGCCCACGTAGCTCAGCTGGTAGAGCAACTCCATGGTAAGGAGTAGGTCAGCAGTTCAATTCTGCTCGTGGGCTCCACAAATATGAAACTGGCAATCGCAATTGCATTGGCTTTGATCGCAGGGATTTTCGTGTTTAGTTTTTCGCAAAATAAGCCGCAAAATTTTTCCCGCGTTTCCTTGGCAAGCACAGAATACGAACAAGCAGGGCAGGAGATTGCCCAGCAAATAAATGATCTTTCTCCAACGCCGCCGACCACGGAAATTTTCGCCATCAAAGAGCTTGAGTTTGTAAAAAACCAGCCCTTTGTTTACGTGGTTTATCATGATACGCGTAACGCTTTTCGCGTTTTGCTCGAGACGTTAAAAAGCACGGGCTCTGACCGCAAATATTACCGCGTGGTTGCCGCGTTTGAAGCAGAAGGACAGAGATGGAAACTGACGGGCGGTCAGGACTTGGCAAAAGGCAAAGAAACTGTTAAAATTAACCCTAATTAATATTTAAGATTCCGAAACGACATGGCACAGGAAAATTTGGTAAAGTTGCAGTGTACGGTCTGCAAGCGCATCAACTACAATACCACGAGAAACAAGAAATCAGTGCAGACAGCCTTGGAACTCAAGAAATACTGCAAATGGTGCCGCAAGCACACTCCGCACAAGGAAATGAAGAAATAGAAAAAACCCCGTCCGGCACGGACGGGGTTTTTTGTGACTTCTGAGGTCTTACAGAACTGCTTCTTTGGCTGCCTTGGCGACGCGGAATTTGACGACTGTTTTGGCCGGGATCTGGATGGTTTCGCCGGTTGCCGGGTTGCGGCCCTGTCTGGCTGCGCGCTTGATTTTGACCAGCTTGCCGAGGCCGGGAAGAACAAATTCACCGCTGTTCTTAACCTCTTTGTAAGCGAGGTTGGTCATTTTCTCCATGAATTCACCAACTTCTTTTTTGCTCATGTTGGTGCCTTCGGCCAGGGCGGCCAGGATCTCTGACTTTGTCATTTTTGCCATTTGATAAATTGTTAATTTTTAATGGTCTACTGATATATTAGCAAGTACAGTAAATTCGTCAATAAAATCGGGTATTTTCTGGCAGGGGAAGAAGGAATCGAACCCTCATCCCTGGTTTTGGAGACCAGTGTTCTACCATTGAACTATTCCCCCAAGACCCGGGTTATTTTGTTAATTATACAAGATTTGCTATAATATATGAAACTCACAAAATCTCCAATGAAACAAAAAGGTTTTACCCAAGCACCACTTTTTTTAAGGTCATTAATTTCAGGGTCTGAAAAACCCGTTAAACTCCAGGCACGCAAAAGTGGTGCTGGGTTTACTCTAATCGAACTCCTCGTCGTTATTGCCATTATCGGTATTTTGGCCGGGATTATCGTGGTCAGGCTCAATAGCTCCAGGGAAAAAGCTCAGGCTGCCAAAAGCGCGGATCTGGTCAGAACCGTGCAAAAAGCCCTGATTCTTTACGTCAATGATACCGGCGCTTATCCTACGCCCTGCAATCTGAATTGCACTGCCGCTGACGATCCGTTTAGCGCGGACATGGGCGTTACGGATTGGGACGGTCCTTATGTCTCGCTGTGGAACTCGATTCATCCCTGGGGCGGTCATGTGGATTTTGAATACGCGGATTTTGACGGGGACGCCATAAATGACTCTATTTTTACCCTGAATGACGACAAACCAGGAACGAGCGATTTGGACAATACTTCGCCTATACCCAACCAATACCTAGTGGAGATTGATCAAATTCTCGATGACGGCGATCTCGCAACTGGAGAGGTTAGAGGGGATGGTTTGGGATTTGGCACGGAAACAGGGGAGATGCGGATCAGGAGCGATAAACTTTTCTAGATAGCTCACACAAATATGACCATGACGGGGCGAAGCGGTCGAGCCGGCTGAGAAGCCGGATTTTTGCTGCCTAGTTTTTCTGCAGAGTTATATTTTGGACATTTGTCTAATGATTAACGATTGCTGGGATTTTTATAATTGCTTATATGAAAATCGCACAAATTGCTCCCATTGTTGAACGCGTTCCTCCCACGAAATACGGCGGGACTGAACGCATGGTGCACGCTTTGACCGAGGAGCTTGTCAATCGCGGGCATGACGTGACTTTGTTTGCCAGCGGAGATTCAATCACTTCGGCAAAATTGGTTTCCGTTTATCCCAAAGCACTGCGCGCCGCCAAGATCAAAGAGATTTACGGCGCCAATGTTCACACTATGCTGAACATTGGTTTGGCTTATAATCGGCAGAAGGAATTTGATATCATTCATGACCACAATTCAATTTTGAGTTTACCGACAGCCAACGCCTGCGAGACTCCGGTAGTGATGACCATGCATGCACCTTACACGGGCGAAAACCGAAAGATTTTTCAAATCTTGCGCCGCCCTTTTCAAGTCAGTATTTCGCAATCGCAAGCCTATCTCGCGCCAGGCATAAATCATGCCGGAACGGTTTACAACGGTTTGCCCATGGAGCACTTTCCGTTTTCCCGCGAACACGACGGCTACCTGTTGTTCGTCGGCAGAATCTCTCCGGAAAAAGGCGTGCATTTCGCCATCGAGACAGCGCAAGCCCTAAACTTTCCCCTGATAATCGCCGCCAAACTTGAACCGACCGATAAAAATTATTTTTACCAGTATGTGGAGCCGCACCTCTCCGAACAAATCCAGTGGATTGGGGAAGTGGACGAAAAAGAGCGTAATCGGCTCATGAGCCGGGCAATGTGCTTTTTGCACGCGGTTACTTGGCGGGAACCCTTTGGTCTAGCGCTCATCGAAGCGATGGCTTGCGGCTGTCCGGCAGTTGCCTTTAACAAGGGTTCCATCCCGGAAATCATCAAAAACGGGAAAACTGGATATGTAGTACAAGATTTGGAGGGGATGGTTGACGCAGTTTCGAGTATTGATAATATAGATAGAGAAACGTGTCGAAAATATGCACTCACAAATTTTTCCGCTAAAAAAATGGCTGATGGATACGAGGTCATTTACCAAAAAATATTAGGAGGTAAAAAATGGAAAAGCGAGCGCTCTGGGATATGGGCATTAGCACAATCCGGGAGCTGGAAACCGAAGAAGGGATTCTAGCCTCGAGCCGCGAGGAAGTTTTTGGCTGCATTTTTGGGCGCGATTCACTCATCACAGATCTGGCATTGCTTAAGGTGCATAAGCGAATTGGGGATCCGTTCTTTTTGCATTTGGTGAAAAAAAGCTTGCTCAATTTGGCGAAACTCCAAGGACGGGTGAAAAACATCGAGAGCGGAGAACAACCGGGAAAGTGTATTCATGAATTCCGGCGTCAAGGACATGAGCATCTTACGAAAAAGGAAATCCGTCCGTGGTATCTGTATCAGGACAATGTGATGCGCAATTATGACAGTGTAGATTCCACGCCGCTCATGCTGATCGCGTTTTACCGCTATTATCAAGCAAGCAAGGACGAGGAATTTTTGCGCGCCACTCGGCACAATATCGAAGCCGCGCTCAACTGGATCATCCTCTACGCTGACAGCAACCAAGACGGATTTGTTGACTATCAATTTCCTCCCGAGCGGCAGAGCGGGGGATTGGTCACGCAATCATGGATGGATAGCACAGAATCTGTTTTTCACGAGGATGGCTCATGGATCACTTATCCCATCGCTCCAATGGAAGTGCAGGCATACACGTTTCTTGCGCTTCGGCTGTGGTCAAACCATTATCAAAAATCTGACCCCATTCTCGCCGAGCGCCTGGGCAGGAGAGCTTCGGAGTTGAAAAAGATTTTCAATCAAAAATTCCTCAGTGATTCGGAGATCGTTTGCGCGATCGATGGCGCGGGCAAGCCCTTGCGATCCACCCGCTCCAGCATCGGGCACACACTATGGGCAGCGCTTACCGGTGAAGACATGGGAAAATATCCGGAATGCATTTTGCGAGAAGAATTTATTTCAAAAGTGGTGCGCAGACTCCTGGAGCCGGATATGTTCGAGCCGAATGGCGGAATTCGCACACTCTCTTCGCAGTCCGTAAAATTTGATCCGTTCGGCTACCACATGGGCAGTATCTGGCCGCATGACAACGGCATGATTGCGCAAGGCTTTGAAAATTTTGGTTTTTATCAGGAAGCAAATTTGATTCATCGGGCGATTACGCGCGCCATTGAACATTTTGGTTCTCCAGTGGAACTGTTTGCGTTTAACGGCGATGCCGTGCAGCGATACAAATCGGCTTGCAAAAAACAAGCCTGGAGTGCGGCAACATTGCTGGTGATTGCTTCACTCGCCGAATGATTTTCAGGATTCTCGATCGAGAACCCTTTTTATTTGTCAGCGTTTTTGGTATTATTGATTTATATAAAGCCTAAGGGAAACAAAAAGTAACCAAATCGCAAAATGAATAAATATGACTATGATGTGATTTCCATCGGTTCTGGGTCTGCCGGAGGATCAGCCGCTTTCGTGGCCAAGCGCGCGGGAATGAAGGTCGCGATTGTTGAAGAGTTCAAAGACCGGCTTGGGGGACATTGTCCCAACTATGCCTGCGTGCCCACCAAGGCCTGGCTCAAGGCAGCGGAGATTTATAAAATGGCCAAGCGCGCGGGTGAATTTGGCGTTATCCTTGAAAACCCAAGCGTTGATTTTCAGAAATTTGCCGCCTATCGGGACGAGGTCATAGGCTTGCTGACTGGTTCGCGTATTGAGCGGAATTTGCACAACGCCGGCATTGAATTGCTATGGGGTAAAGCCCGTTTTGTCTCAGATCACGAGCTGGAGATTGGCGAAAAAAAATATTCCTTTAACCACGCGGTCATTGGCACGGGCTCAAAGGAATTTATCCCGCCGATTCCGGGTCTGGCAGAGAGCGGTTATTGGACATCAGACATCGCGGTAAAAGCTGGTGATCTGCCCGAATCCTTTGTGGTAATTGGCGGCGGTCCTATCGGCACGGAATTTACCGAGATTTTTACCAGTTTTGGGAGACCTGTTACGCTCCTGCAGCGTGAGCCGCAGATTCTGCAGCGTGAGGATAAAGACATTGCCGATTACGTGCAAAAAGAACTGGAGCACCGGGGCGTGCACATTATCCTGGACTGCGAGATCATCGATGTAACCCGAGCTGGCAGCTATAAAATCATCCGCGGCCGCGCTGGCGGTCGCGAGTTCAACGTGGAAGGCGCGGAAATCCTCGTGGCCACTGGCCGCCGGGCCAACCTTGATCTAAACCTTGAGGCCGCGGGCGTAAAGGTCACGCCGCAAGGACGCCTGGAGCTAAACGAATATCTGCAAACCAGCCAGGCTCATATTTGGGCAGCCGGAGACGCGGCCGGCAATTGGCAGTTCACTCATACCGCCGCGTACGAAGGCGATCTCGTTGGCCGTAACATTTGCCACCGCCACGATGAAAAGACCAACTATGATGTGGTGCCCAGGGTCACGTTTTGCGATCCAGAGGTTGCGAGCGTTGGCATAACCGAGGCGCAGGCCAAAACAAAGAATATTCCCTACAAAGCTGGCACCTATAAAATCGGCGGTCTGGGCCGGTACCTCATCAACCGCGATAGCAGAGGGTTTATAAAACTCATTGTGGAGCCGTCGAGCGGCCTCATCCTTGGCGGACACGTGGTCGGGGAGAGCGCGGGTCAACTGCTTCACGAAATCGCGCTAGCCATGAAAGCGAAAATCCCGGTAACTACCATGGCGCGCATGATCCACGCCTATCCAACATTTTCGGAAGCAGTGGGTGCTGCCGCGGAAAATTTGACAGCGCAGCGATGAACAAAACTAATTTATCAGCCGGGTTTACTATCATCGAACTATTGGTCGTCATTTCTATTATTGCTCTCCTGGCGAGCGTGATTCTGGTGAGTTTAAATTCCGCACGAGCGAAAGCCAGAAACGCGAAAAGAGTTTCCGATTTGCTGCAAATTCAGACCGCACTCGAACTCTACTATGATGACAATAATCGCTATCCGGTAAGCGGAGGGTGGCGGAGCCAGTGCGCAGGTTGGGGCAGCCTCGCTCAGAATCTGGTTGTTTATGATCCTGCTGCGGCAAAAGGCATTGTGCCCGCCTATATGGCCTGGCTTCCGGCAGATCCCTCAATGAATGCCGCTGCTAATACCGCGTGTTATATATATAATTCAGACGGGGTTAATTACAAATTCCTTGATCGCGGTATTGACGATATGACTCTTGCGGACGTTAATGGTCAATTTTTAAAATTCAAAGACCCGGCTCGTAATGACCAGGCGAGCCTGCCTCCCTGCAATGTGCCGGACCCGAACATTAGTATTTCTGTGTGGAATACATCGGGAGCAATGTGCTGGTAGAAAATTTGACAGCGCAGCGATAATTTGCTATAATATATAAAAGTTAAGTCAGTTTTTGAGACAAAAATCCAAACAACAAGATGAAGATTATTGGTGAAGGTCTAACGATGATGGGCGCGGCATTTAGCCTGGTGGCCGCACTTGCCTGGAATGAAGCAATAAAAAAACTAATTGATGAATTTATTCCAAAAGGGAAAGGAGTTCTTTCTCTTTTTATATATGCCGGAATAGTCACCGTTATCGCGGTGATCATTACCTCACGCCTGAGCTCTCTGAAGGAGAAAATAGGGGAGGAAGAAGGCAAATAATATGGCCAATCTGTCGGAAATCAACATCGAAACCACCACCCAGTTTGAGATTGTTGACATTACCAAAGGCGTGGCAGAGGCTGTAGCCAAATCCAAGGTTAAATCCGGGGCCGCGGTGGTTTTTTGCCCGCACACCACGGCTGCCGTACGAGTCAACCACAACGAGCCTCTCCTGAAGCAGGACATTATGAAGATGCTTTACCGCACGGCGCCCATAGACATCAACTATGCTCATGATTTGTTTGAAATCCGAACCAAAATTGAGCCGGGCGAGCGTTCCAACGGGCATGCGCACGTCAAGGCATTTCTTTTGGGAGACAGCGAAACAGTTCCGGTGGAGGGAGGGAAACTCCTTCTCGGCGAGCGCCAAAGTATTTTTTTTGTGGAACTCGACGGCGGCCGCAAACGCCGGGTTTATATCCAGATATTAGGATCGTAAACAATTAATTTTTAGAAAGGGGGTGAATTTATAAAATGCCAAAAGGAGAAGTAGTAGCAGTTTCACTGCAGGGACTTTACGATCGTTTGGCTATTTTTGTGCCGAACTTTATCGTTGCCGTCATTGTTTTGATTCTTGGATGGATGATCGGAGCGGCACTCGGTGGTCTCGTTCAAAAAATTCTCGAAACTCTCAAAGTCGACAGCTTGGCAAATACTGTCGGCATGGATAAATTATCTGAGCGCACAGGAAAAAAACTTTCCGTTGCCACCTTTGGCAACTGGTTGGTAAAATGGTTTTTCATAATCGCCACCTTTGTTGCGGCGGCTGACATTCTGGGTTTGGCTCAGGTCGGTTCATTTCTCTACGGTCAAGTTATTCCGTATTTCGGAAGCGTGATCGTAGCGGTCGCGATCATGCTTGTTGGTATGATTGCCGCCAATTTCATGCACGGCGTTGTGCGTCATGCCCTGCAAGCCTCTGGTCTTCGCACATCAGACAGCCTGGCCTTGCTCACCAAATGGGCCATTTTGATTTTCACTTTCTTGGCGGTTCTTTCTGAGTTGCGCGTTGCTGAGACTTTCGTTCAAGATCTTTTCCGCGCGGTAGTCGCGATGCTCGCCATTGCTGGAGGTATTGCCTTCGGTCTTGGTGGTCGTGACCACGCAAAGAAAATCCTCGATTCAATCGAAGATGATGTTACAAAATAAATTTGTCCGCGGACAGATTTAAATCAAAATCAAAAAAACAAAAACCCGCCTCACTGGCGGGCTTTTGTTTTGGAAGAAGACCCTGGGAGCACCCCAAAAATTAAAATTTTTGGGGGACCCCGGTTTTTGGGATCAACTTCCTTTTACCCCTGACATAATACTAACCCTGAAATGTAAATTAATTGGCGGCCACCATCTCGATTTCACTCGAGGTGGCCTTGAGCGGGTGTCGAAACGGCCAGCTGATCCGCTTTCGAAGCAAACATCTGAACTGTCACAACCGCCTCTTTGTCCTGAAATTTTCCTTTTACTACCGCGATCCCGATGTTGGAAAAGAGGGGAGACAGAAGATTTTCGCGGTGATGAACGCTATCCATAAAATCATTATGAAGCTCAAAAGAACTCGTATAGTTGATGGCGAGGTTCTCGCCGGCAAAAGAATATTTGAAACCAGTATTTTTTATAAAATCCCAAGGTTCAGTGCCGTTGGGCGCAGTGTGCGCAAAATAACCGTTCGCGAGAATGTCGTGGGCCTTGGCTTCTGCCGCGATCCGCAGCTTGTTGTCAGCGGCGAGAGGATCAAGGCCGAATCTCGCGCGGTCTTGGTTGAGGACCGTAAGCAGAGATTCCGGGTCCAGCTCTGTTTCGCGGGTCTGCGCCACGGGCGCATAAAGAGTTGAGAAGAGCAGCACCGTGAGGACAGCAATAATACGCGCGACTTTTGGTTTGTAGGTTTGGGAAGAAGGCTTTTTGAGAAGGGCTTCCTCAAAAGCAGATAAATTCTCTTGCATTATTTAGTTTTTCTTTTGTTTTTGTTTCGGAAAAAGTGAAACTTACATTGGTATTATAGCACATTTTTTTGTTCGTGTCCAGAGTTTATAATAGAGTTTGGTGAATAATTAACCTCTGCGGTTGGAATCTGGCCAGGTTTAACTCTCTGGTTGGTCTTGCGGAACGGAATGGCCACCTGGCAGAGCCGCC
>Ga0154958_147_pt2 | contig 19201 bp, 20 predicted proteins | sample RifCSPhighO2_01_FD_105926 | JGI IMG/M metagenome (GOLD analysis project Ga0154958, IMG submission 105926) | Candidatus Doudnabacteria bacterium RIFCSPHIGHO2_01_FULL_48_180 | reverse complement strand
GTAAAAGGTATATTGTGCGACATGCTGTATAATTCAAAATCGCAAATGAGTCTATTGATACGACACGCGTCTTGTGCCTTGAAACGGAGTGCCAATCGATCTTCCGGACTCAAAATGCCATCAAGCGCGTGGAGTACGTGAACTGGATTTATGCCGAGAAGTTTACCATCGTACGCCTTTAGCAAATAATCCCAGACAGCTTTTTTGGATCCTCGTTCCAAAGACCCGAACAATTCGCTATGTCCATACGGAAATTGCGATTTTACTTTGCTACTCCAAAAGTTTCTTCAATACTGGCTCGATACGGTCAGCCATGATAGCGTGACCACGAGCATTCGGATGTATCGCGTCCGTCATGAGGTCTGCGTGTCCAAATAAACCCTTTAAAATATCTGGGATGTAATTTACCTTTTTGGCATCTGCAAGCCTATCAAACTCATTGTCATATTTGTCGCCAAAGAAGCTCCCCTTCACGCCAACCAAAATTACAGCAGACCCTTTTGCATGGATGCCATCAATTATCGCACCTAGGTTGCGAAAGGTTTCTTCTACTGGAACGTGCCTCAAGGCATCATTGCCGCCGAGTAGAACGATCACAATTCGCGGATCTTGCGAGAGTACGTCTTTTTCTAACCGCGACAATGCGGAACCTGTCGTATCACCGTTCAGCCCTGCGTTGATGATCTGAGAGCCAGTACGTTTGGACAGAAGCGACACAAAATCGTCGCCAACCGTGGTCAGGCCATACCCAGTGACCAAACTGTCGCCAAAAGCGATGATATTAGTCCCCTTCTCCGGCAGATCTACTACAGCGGTTTCTGGTCTCAAAAAAATTATCGCCAGAGAAATTACGAAGGCGATAACGGCTGGGATGATAAATCTCAGTCTCATGAATTATGTCGTATATTTTCCGATGAGCTTGTTTGCTTCGTCTGGATTTTCTTTGGCCTCGAGAAGCGCGGTGAGCATGAGCGGGGCGACAATAGTCGCGTCAGATTCCACCACAAACATGGGTGTGTCGCGAGTCAGTTTGTCCCAGGTGATTTTTTCATTTGGCGTAGCCCCAGAATACGAGCCATAAGACGTAGTAGAATCAGAAATCTGGCAGAAATACGCCCACGGTCTCACCTCTTGCTGCAGATCGTATTTGATGGAGGGTACAACGCAGATGGGGAAATCGCCAGCAATACCCCCGCCAATCTGGAAAAACCCAATCCCCTCTCCTTTCGACAGTTCCTGGTATTGATCGTAGAAATTCGCCATATATTCGATACCAGATTTGGCGATGGATGCGTCCACCTCTCCTGTTTTCACGTGCGAGGCAAAAATATTTCCAAACGTAGAATCTTCGTAGCCAGGTACCACGATCGGCAGGTTTTTTTCCGCAGCCGCCAGGAGCCAGGATTCTTCTGGACGCCCTTCGTAGAGACTCTGGTCTTTTTGCACTAGCTCATAGAAATATTCGTGCCAGAATTTGCGCGTGCCAGTTTTGGTGGCCTCCACCCACATTGGCACAATGTATTTTTCCACGACGCGAAACGCTTCGTCCTCAGGAATGCTCGTGTCAGTCACGCGCCGCATGCGGTTTTCCAAAATCTTGGTGTCGTCGTCCTTGGTAAAATAGCGGTAATCAGGAAAATCTTTGTAGGATTTGTGCGCCACGAGCCGGAAAAGTGATTCCTCCAGGTTCGCGCCCGTTACAGACAACGCGTGGATGAGCCCTGCCCTGATCGCAGGCGCCATGGTAATGCCCAGCTGTGCGCTCGACATGGCTCCGGCCACAGCCCACAGCATTTTGCCGCCTTTTTCCATGTGGCGGTGATACGCGATCAGCGCGTCTTTGAGCGCGCGAGAATTGAAATTTTTATAGTTCTTGAGGATGAATTCGAATGTGTGAAGGGGTGCCACGTTATTTTCTGAATTTATAACCGATCAATTTAAAAGCGAGCTTGGCCGTCAGAAAATCATAGCCGTGGAATCCGGGAATCGGCGCACATTCGGTAATGTCAGCGGCAACCACGTTTTTTTCGCGTGTCACGGCTTCAAAAATTTCCATAGCCTGATACCAATTAATTCCCCCGGGCTCGGGCGTGCCTGTCGCCGGCATAGTGGAGACGTCGAACACATCGATGTCAAACGAGATATACACATTTTTTGACAGTTGCGAAATGATTTTTTTCAAATCGTATTTGTTGCCGTAATTGACCTGATTTTTGTCAATGTATTGCTGTTCGCCGAGCGAGGTATTACGAATTCCCACCCAAACAATGTTTTTTATGCCGTGGTTGTCCTGGCAGCGACGCGCCGCGCAAGCATGAGACCATTTGGTCCCTTCCCATTCCTCGCGCATATCAGTGTGCGCATCAAAATACAAAATGGAAAGATCCGAATATTTCTTTTTGTATTCCCCTACCAGCGCCGGCGTTATAGAATGCTCACCACCAACAGATAGCACGAATTTATCTGTCCACGGTTTTACAGTTTCCGCAATTATGTTCTGTGCTCCTTCTGCGCCTTCATCCCCGAGGTCGACCGCAGGCAGAGTACCAATTTTGACTTGATCCTGGACTTCGTAGCCGAGCTCATGGTCGTAAAGCTCGACTTGCTGGGAGGCTTTGATTATGGCTTCCGGCCCTTTGCGCGTGCCTTTGCCATAACTCACCGTAGCCTCGAGCGGCACAGGTAAGATGAGCGCTTCAGCCTCAGTAGGGGCGATTTCTGCAATACCTAGGAAATTGTTGGGGGTGATTTTCATATTTTTTCTATTAATGATCTCCGTTCGTGCCCCAGCCGAACAGCTTGCCTACCATTTCCGAGGATTCTCGCTTGCGGGCGATTTTTATCGTGCCGTCCTGCGCAATGAGCTTGGCTGGGCTTGAGAGCAGGCAATGATGGGATGCGAGAGCGTCCTGATAAGCGCCAGAGTCAAATACCGCGAAATACTGCGGTTCTTCCTTGAGTTTTGGCAAAAGGATATAGTTGCCGCCAGCCGTATATTTATCATCGCTGTCGCAGGATGACCCAGCTAGCCAAACGCTCTTGAGGTCGCGGGTGTTGGCGTTGTTTACCGGCGCCACATGCCATTTCTGGTGGATGGCCCAGGTATCGAGTAAATCGTTCATAAAGCTGCCGTCAATGACATACCAGGATTTGGCGTTCGCTTTCGGGATAGGTTTTTCCGCGATCACGTTATAGATCGTGACTTGCGCTGGGGCGACAATGTATCTCCCCCACTCTACCACAAGGTTCGGGTGGCGAACGCCCGCCTCATCACTCATTTTTTTGAGAAGCTTGATGATTTTTTCAGAGATTTCCTTTGCTGTATAAAACGGTTTTTTTTCATACGGCACCCCGAAACCGCCGCCGATATCAAGCGTATCAAGGCTCGGCTGGAGCTTCGAGAGCTTGATATAAAGCTCCATGGCATCCCTGACCGGGTTGATGACGCTGGAAAGAGTCGTGATCTGCGAACCGATATGATAGTGCAGGAGCTTGAGATTTTTCATGCGCGGTAGCGCAAGGATTTGTTTGGCGGTAAGTCCGAACCGATCAATTTTTTTGTCCCAGTGCGTGTCCGCTTTGGTATCAAGGTTTACACGGATTCCGACGTCACCTTTGTATTTAGCAAGTTTCTCGAGTTCATGCTCGTCCTCGATGACTGGCATGATCTGCAGATCTTTGCCACGCAACTCGTCGATGAGCTTGAGGTAAGCGTCAGTCTTTGGTCCGTTGCACAATACACGAAGCTTGGAATGGAATTTTTCCCCTTCCCAGAGTTTTTTGACCAGCCACAGCTCGTTGACTGAGCCGACCTCCATATGCGCGCCTTCTGAGATAAGAGGCATGACAAATTCCTTGTTCTGGTTGACTTTCATCGGATAGTGATAGAAAAATTTCCCTTTGTAGCCCTGGATCTTCATGTACGCGCGGAAATAATCCTGCAGGTCTTCGAGACGTTCCTCGAGGATAAAAGGAAAAACAACCTCAAGTGGTGAGCCATATTTTTTCACCAAGTCGTTGAGATTGTAGATATAGTTGCCTTCACGGACAGTCAGTTCGCCGTCTTTTGTTATGTCAAAATATTGAGTGTTGTATTCCTCGACCCCCAGTTTCCAAAATTTTTTCCAGTTCTTTTTTACTGCCAATTTTTTCTCCCTATTAAAAAACAGACAGAAAGAAATATAACACGCTGGCTCTGATTGTCAACTCCAAATCAGCTCTTTTTCCAGGGACGCCAGGCAAAAATTGTTTTCATATAGCGCTGGAGGCGGCGATCCTCGCCGTGTGCTCGGCCTTTGTGGCGCTCGATCTGTTCTCTGAGCTTCGGAACAACAAGGTCGATGGCAGCGTAAAGATCAGGTTCTGTGCTCTCGGCCCTGATCACAGCCATGTGCGGCATATCCAGGTTGACCTCGCAGCGGAAAAAACCTTTTTGGTGGCGAGTAGAGGTTTCGAGCTCCACTCGCCCGTTTTGGATCTCGTTTGAATAGTGCTCGAGATTGCCGATCTTTTCGTTAACATAATTTTTTAGGGGCTCTGTGAGCTCCAGGTTCGTGCCTTTGATTTGAATATTCATGTGCCTACCCCTCTTATTCTCCCCCTTCGCATGGGGAGATGAGTTAAAGATATTGAACTTCTTCATCAATTATAATGCCAAATTTCTTTTTTACAAGCCTTTTTAGCCTTGTTGATAATTTCTTCACGTCAGCGGCCTTGCCGCCACCCGTGTTGAAGATCAGGTTTGCGTGATGGTGCGCGACAGCCACCCTCCCCTGCTTCATGCCTTTGGCACCGATCCGCTCCAAAAGATAACCTGAGGGGAGTTTGCCGTATTTCACCGCCTCAGGGTCGATTTTTTTAAGAAGCGCTTTCGCGCCTTTGGCCGGCAGGTCATCGAGTTTTAGATTCTTAAAAAAGCTCCCTGGGCATTTCAGGCCAGGATAATATTTTTTCTCACGAAGCGATATTGTGTCCCTGGAAATTTTCATGAGCTCAGCCGCGCGCCCTGTTTCGAGTTTGAAGACTGCCTCAGTTATGACCCAGTTTTTATGCTTTTTAAACGCGCTGCCGCGATAGCCGAATCCGCATTCTTCGTTTGAAAATTTTCTAAATTTCTTGCCGTCCCAAAATCGTACTGACACAAGGTGATCTCTGATCTCCTGGCCATAAGCGCCGGCGCAGCCATAGATCGCACCGCCCACTGTACCCGGAATACCGGCCATGCGCTCCATGCCTGCGAGCCCAAAAACATTGAGCTGCATAATGAATTTGAAAAGGTTGTTGCCAGCGCCAATTGTGACACGGTCCCCTTTGCGAACATATTTCTCAATTTGATTGGCGATGATCATTCCGGAAAACCCGCGGTCAGAAGCGACCATGTTTGATCCTTCACCGAGTACATACCATGCTTTGCCGGATTTTTTTGCAAGCTTGAGCGCGGAAACCAATTCTTTTTCGTTTGTAACAGTGACGAAAAGGCGAGCCGGACCGCCAATCCCGATCGTCGTGAAATCTCTGAGTGGAAAATCGTTTTTGATAAGCACTTGTTATTTGTTACTTGTGACCAGTTTGTCAGCGACTTTGTATATGTCGCCTGCCCCCATAATGATAACTGCGTCATATTGTTTCGCGATTTTTCTTAGCTGCTCCTCGCAATCAGCGAGACTTTTTGCGTAACGCGCGTTTTTTCCGCATTTGGCGATCGCGACTTGGAGATCCTTGGAGCTGACGTCCCGATCCGCGGTTTCCTCACGCCCAGCAACCTCAAATATTTCCGCCAGAAGGATATCATCCACCGTGCTGTCGCAAAACGCCTGCACGAATTCGTGGAATAGATTTTTTGTGCGATTATGCTGATGCGGCTGAAACACCATCAAGACTTTTTTATTGTCGTATATTTTGGCGGCGGCTTCGAGCGTGCCGCGGACACTGTCCGGATGATGGGCGTAATCGGAAATGATTTCTGTCTCGCCGAATTTGCCAACTCTTTCGAACCGCCGCCATGTTCCGGCGAACGATTCGAGCGCGTATTTGATTGTCTCATCGCCTATTCCGAGGACTGCGGCCACAGCGGCGGCGGCCTGAGCGTTTGCCTTGTTATATTTTCCTGGCACGCGCAATTTGTAGTTTGTAGTACTGGCAGCAAATCCGATCGCTTGCCCTCCATATTTCTGGGCGACCCAGGAAACTGACTCATCTTCGACATTGTAAACAAGCACCCCGCCGGGCTTTATTTTTTGAGTGAATTGAAAAAACGCGGTTTTGATGTCCTCAAGGTCTTTATAATAGTCGAGGTGATCGGGCGCTATGTTTGTGACCACAACAATGTCCGGGTTATAGTTCAAAAACGCTCGGCGGTATTCGTCCGCCTCTAGTACGAGGTATTCGCTTTTTCCCAAACGAGCGTTTGAACCCCAAGCGAGCACCTTGCTTCCAACAAGCACAGTCGGATCCAAACCAGCCTCTGTCAGGATCGCTGCAATCATGGCCGTGGTCGTAGTTTTGCCATTAGTGCCAGACACGGCAATGATTTTTTTCCCGCTCGAGTATTCTCCCAAAGCCTCCGGGTATGATAGCTGCCTGATGCCCATCTCGCGGGCTTTCGCGCGCTCTGCATTGTCCTCAGGGACTGCGTTGGAATAAATGAGAAGCTCGGCATCCGCGGGAACATTTTCTGCGCTGTGGCCGCCGGTCTCAAGGTCTGACCCGGACACTACCGCTCCTTGTTGACGCAAAAGCACCGCGAGCGCGGACACTCCAGCGCCGCTGATGCCGACAATATGGATTTTTTTTGCGCTAATCATGATTGTTTAAAATTTTTCTAAGGAACGCGACATCATCGGAATAAATCCGGTCGGGCCTCTGCTTCGCCGCCCAAACTATGTCGCGTGTTGTGTTCGCGAGTCCAAGATGGACCTCGATTCCCTTTGCGTGGGCATCCGCGACTTTGCGCTCAAAGTGTCTTAACAGTTTATCAAACATTAACCAATGTGGTCCGAGATCCCAGCCGGGAACAATAGCATCAGCATTAGCATTCTTGGCGATCCTCACCCAGTCCCCTATTGGCCACAAGGTAATCACCGTGGTTTTCAAGCGCGGCATCATTTTTTTTGCGTACAAAAGATTTTCTTTTCTGGAGTTCCAACTGATCATTTCCACTCGGTCTTCCACCTTAAACTCTTTGATGGCGTTTATTACTTTTTCTATAAGGACATTGTCGACGCGCTTGGGTTCTATCACGCAGATGGCTTTGTTGTTGCTGACAAACTCGAGCAATTCATTTAGATGGACGATAGGCTCGCCGAGAGCTTTAATGCCACTTAAATCCTTCCAGTTTATTTGATCCAGATATATGCGTTTTCCGGTTTGGCGATGAATGCTTGAGCTGTGAAATGGAACATGCATTATCACCGGCTCTTTGTCCCGCGTGAACATCGCGTCGCATTCAAAACCATCGGCGCCGTCCTCAAGCGCGCGCTTAAAGCCTATCATAGAATTTTCCGGAGCGCGGCCCATCCCGCCGCGGTGCGCCAGTATCTTCATAAAGTTTTACTGTCAATAAGCTTTCTGATTTTTGGCAATGCTCCCATGGCGATTCGCCTGCCCTCCTCGAGCATCATCAAGGAATTTTTAAAGCTGATTTTACCAAGGTGCTTGACGTTCGGCTCGAGCAGCAGATCATAGCCGCTTATAACGCCTTTATATTTTTCCGCGTTAGCAATAGTTATCTCGAGCGCTCTGTCCAGCAGCGCAAATACGCCCGGATCAGTATCAGCCTGAGCACGCGTGGCGCTCACCAAAATTTTATCAATCGCCCGGTGAACTTTCATATAAGCTCTGGCTGGCAAACTATTGCGCAAAGCGTCATAAGTCTTTTTTATCGGATACCATTTATTGGAAAACATGTAGCGCGTGGCGGCGATATCCACGCCGATGACAATGTCAGCGCCCATTTCCTTGGCCTGCGTTGTTGGCACAATGTTATAAAGGCCTCCGTCGACTAAACGCATGCCGCCCCAGTCCACTGGCCGGAAGAGTCCCGGCACAGCGCAGCTGGCTTGCGCGGCCTTTGCTATGTCTCCCAGGGAGAGTAGAACCGGCACGCCTGAGACTATATCAGCGCTCACAAAGCCGAGACGGGGCGCAACCTCTTCCAGTCTTTTTCCGTTGGTATAAGCGGCCACCCATTGGCCAAATTTTTCCAAATCAAAAATTCCATTGCTGGTTTTATCAAGCATGAAAAAATCCAATAAAGTTTTACGTTCCAGCTTCAACCAGTCTTCTTTTAATTTATCCATTGTTCCACAGGCAAAACTGGCAGCGACAACGCAGCCAGACGAGCAGGCGGAAATGTAATCTATCGGAATATTATTTTCCCGAAAGACTTCCAAAATCCCGATATGCGCGATGGCACGACCAGACGCTCCGGAGAGAGCGAGGCCAATCTTTGGTCGCTGCGGATGATTGTTAGGGGGTATTGTCATGGAAATCGAGTATGAGCTTAGCGATTTTTCGGTCAGCATTGCGAGGCAGCAGTTTTTTTATATTATCCTTGATGGTTTGCACCGCGTTCTGGTTCCACATTACTTTGCGCACCAAATTTACGATCAGCTTCTCAGTTAGAAACTCCTCAAACACTACCACGGCAGATCGCGTGAACGCCAGGATTTCCGCGTTTGTTTCCTGCGGGCTTTTTGGTAGAGGAACAACAATCGCTGGTTTCGCCAGTGCCGACAGCTCTGTAATGGTTGAGATGCCACCGCGGCTTATGACCAGGTCCGCCGCCGCGTAAGCGTCTCTGAGATCTGTGCCAATGTATTCGTAACCGTGATAGTGCGGGTGGTTGTAAAACTGTTTACCAGCTCGCTTGCTGCCGGTAATATGAATGATTTGCACATATTTTACCAGCTCGCTTGCTGCCGCCAGAATCACTTCATTTAGGCGCGCCGCGCCCTGGCTGCCGCCGATTACAAGCAGCACCGGATAATCTTTGTTGAGGCCAAAGGTTTTTCTGGCCTTATCTTTTGAACCGCCAAAAATTTCTTTGCGAACCGGGTTGCCGGTTACCGTGACCTTGGATTTTTCGATCCGCCGCAAGAGGCCGGAAAACTCCGGGAGGCTCCTTTCGCTGGCCGCGAAGCTGACTGTGACAGCCTTCGCGACTGGCGCTACCAATCTGGTAGAAAGCAGCAGATCAAAATCCGGCTGATGGATGATAACAGGCACTCTTTTTACGTAAGCGGCATAAGCCAGCGGAACCTGGACAAAACTGCCAGCGCCAAAAATCATGTCAGGCTGGTATTCGCTGATAAGCCGCAAGGATTTAAAAAAACCAAAGATCGTTTTGAAAACGTCAAAAAAATTCATGAGTGAAAAATAACGCCTCCACTTGCCCGCGGGGATAGATAAATAAACCAAGGGCAACTTTGATTTATCAACCATTTTTTGTTCTATACCCTGGTTGCCAACCAAAAACAGCTTGGTTGCTGGATGAAGCTGGAGCAAGGCCTCGCCAACCGCGAGTACTGGCGCTGTCGCTCCCCCGGTTCCGCCGCCCACTAGAAATACTCTCATGCTATTGCTCCTTCATACAGCGCTCTGGTTTGCAAAGCCGTATTTTTCCAGTCAAAACGCTTGGCGTTCTCGAGGCCTTTATTCGCCAGCATCTGCGCCTTATTTTCATCGAGCCACAGATCAGCGATCTTTTCTGCCATATCCTGCTCGTCGTCAGGGTTGAAATACACTGCTCCTTGCCCGAGTATCTCGCGCAGCACTGGAATATCCGACGCTGCCACCGGTTTACCGGCAGTCTGCGCCTCAATACCAATGAGTCCGAAACCTTCAACCAGTGACGGCAGCACAAATATCGTGGCTTTTTGGTATAGATTTGCAAGTTCTTGATCTGAGACAAAGCCGGGAGCTTTGATGTGCATGGAGTTTTTTATGCTAAAAACTGTTTTTTTTATTTCAGGATAAAAGGGATCGATTTTACCGGCCAAAACCAGGTTGGCGTCGATTTTGTATTTCTCTCTTAGTATATCAAAAGCAAGCGCCAGCTTCGGCAGGTTCTTGTACTGGCGCCAGACACCCACAAATAACAAAAATGGTTTTTCATAATGATGGTTTTGTCCGGCTTCCGCTGTTTTAGCCATTGCTCCCTCGTAAATCACCGCGATCTTTTCTTTGTTGATGCCAAACACGCTCCTGATATCTTCGGCCGTTGTTTCCGAAACCGCAATTACCTTGGATGCCCGCTTTGCCGCGAGCCAGATCGTAGCCCGGTATGCCAGCCTGTGAAGAAGCCTGGTTTTTTTTCTCCCAGGAAACCGGTGATGAATAACGTCGTGAATAGTCACGATAAATCTGCGCGGGTAAAATATCGGCACATTGAAGCTGCTAAAATGCATCAGATCAAGCCGCAGGTTAAACAATTCCCAAATGAAATACGTCTGCTCCATGAAAGAATAATACCTGGATTTCACCCGTACTAAATGAAAATTAGGTCTTGAAAATTCATTGAAAATTGGAAACTGAGAACTGGAAATCAAAAAGTATTCATTTTCATGATCAATCTCAGCCAAATGCCTGACCAATTCCTCACAGTACCTTCCGATGCCTTCTCCGGTACCCGCCATTCTCATATCAATGCCAATCCTCATACCGCAGCCTCCTCAAAAACGCGCAACGTCTGCTCGGCTGCAGTTCTCCAGTTAAACTTTTCAGCAATCCGCCATCCTCTTTTCTCCAAATCAATTCGCAGATTTTCATCATGCTCAAGCTCCAGCATCAGTCTGGCGAACTGCGCCGGACGAAACGCGTTTGCCAGCAGCGCGAAGTCCTTGCCGATTTCCTCAAGGCTCGAGTTACGGCTAGCGACCACAACCTTGCCGCTCCGGGCGGCTTCCAAGATTGGAAAGCCAAACCCCTCATAGAAACTGGGAAACAAAAAAGCAAACGCGTTTTGGTACAGCGCGGATTTTTCCTGTTCGTCTGGATTGATTTTCACAATGATTGCATCGGCGAGGCTTTGCGGGATTGAAAGCTTTGTTTTCCAGCCGCTTGAGCCGGCGATTACAAGCTTTCTCTTCACACTACTTTCACGCGCATATCTCTCATAAGCAGCAATCACAGTTTGGATATTTTTTCTTGGTTCAAGCGTGCCAAAATAGAGAAAATACTGATTGAGAGATGGTGCCGAAGGTCGAGGTGGGTTCATGCCTGGATAAACCACCTTGATTTTACTGTTCTCAATTCCGTATAAATCCTCCAAATCTTTTTTAGTGTTGTCTGAAACAGCGATGATTTTTTTCGCGCGGCGAGCAGCCTTGGGGTAATCCATAAAAGCATGCCAAAGCCTGCGCCTGGCGGTAAAAAACTCCGGGATTATTTCAAAAAACAAATCGTGAAAGGTCACCACGAGTGGCGTAGAAGATTTGAGGGTAACCACGCGCCAGTGCGGGGAAAAAAATAAATCGACTGGACCAAGCAATTTTTCCATTTGCAGAAAACCCAGCTTTTGGGACAGGTTAAATATTTTATTTGGATATTTGGTAACAATAAGCTTCACGTTTGAATAGTTAAATGACGGTAAACTAACCGCGCGAAACGAATTCGCAAACAACACATATTGATTTTTAGAATCAATCTTGAACAGCTCATGCAGTAAATTCACGAGATAAACCTCCACTCCCGTGGTTTTGCCTTCCATTAGCGCTCTGATGTCAATGGCGATTTTCATAAACCTATTTCGCAGCGGCATGATTAACGAAATCCGTGATTTTCTTTTTGAATACCGCTCTGTCATATGGCAGGGTGCTGCGGCGAAGGACATCCGCTTTAAAATTTTCCGAACGAAACCTTCTCACAGCCGCGACAATGTCATCAACTGTCTGATTCTGGAATAAAATCCCGTTCTCGCCGTCTCCAACAAACTCTGCCGTGCCGCCCATGTTCAAACCGATAACCGGCGTGCCGCAGGACAAAGCCTCGAGTACCATGAGGCCGGCGTCTTCTACTGCCGGGAACACAAACGCTTGCGCTCCGCCGTATAATTTACGAAGCTCTTGGTCAGAAACCCTGCCGACAAAATCAATATTAGATTTGGCCATGTTTTTCAATCTCTCCAGCTCTGTGCCTGTCCCGACCACTTTCAGGGACAATTTTAACTCGTTAAACGCCTGCACTACCAAATCGATTTTCTTGTATGGCTCGAGGCGCGAGCCAGTCAAAAAATAATCCTGCCTGGCACCAGTTGGCTTATAAAAATCAGTATCAACCGGCGGATAGATCACGGTCGAGGCGCGGTCATAATATTTTTTTATTCTTGCTTGCACGGTTTTGGAATTGGCAATCATATAATCCGGTCTTTGCGCCGCTCGATAGTCCCATTTTTTGAGGTTAAAATTGAGGTAATGCTTGGCAAGTAATTTGACTATTCTCGGATAGGGCAAAGAGTTAACGTAGCCGGCCGCGTCCTCCCAGATATATCTGGTTGGCGTGTGACAGTAACAAACATGCACAGTCGGTTTCTTGGTGATTACTCCTTTTGCGAAAGCGGAAGCATCGGAGAGCACGACATCATATCCTGATAAATCAAAGCTTTCGATAGCTCTTGGCATCAATGGCAGAAACCATTTGTAGCGGTTCTTGAGACGCTGCAGCCTGCTCGTTCGGATGTCCCAGCCTTCAAATATTCCATCTGTACGTTCTTTGTCATAAAACAATGTAAACACAGGAGCTTTAGGAAAAATCTCATGAAAGTTCCGCAGCGCTTTTTCCGCTCCTCCCATTTGAATCAAAAATTCGTGAACGAGTGCAACGCGCATGGGGCTAGTAATCTGCCCGCGGCCGTTTAATCAGCAGATAAAAGAAGGTTTTGGTAATGATATAAAGGTCGACCTTCATTGACCAGTTTTCTATGTAAAACAAATCTAGCTTTATCTCCTCTTCAAACGACAGTTCCGGGTTTGTGAATTGATTGAGCTGCGCAAGGCCGGTCGCGCCCGGCTTGATCACGAAAATCTTTTTGTATTTATCCATGCTTTCAAATTTCGCCACCTCTTTGAGCATGTGAATCCTCGGTCCCACGAGGGACATTTGTCCGCGCAAAATGTGCCAAAACTGCGGCAGTTCATCAAGCTTGGTTCGCCGTAGAAATTTACCGACCCTGGTAACTCGCGGGTCGTTTTTAATTTTCACATACGGGCCTGGCCTGGCGTTTTGCTCCTCGAGCTGGCGGCGGATCCGGTCACCCTCAGTCGTACCCTCGGAAAGCCTTGCTTGCATGGTGCGGAATTTGTAGAACTCGAAATGGTGAAAAGACGATCCTCGCCGCTGGTGGAAAAACACCGGCCCGCGAGAATCTAATTTGATCGCTATAGCGATCAGCGCGAATAATGGCGCAAATAGAATCATGCCCGAAACCGAAACGAGAATATCAATAATCCGCTTGACCACCTTGCCCCAGCCATCCAGCGGCGTGCTGCGTAGTCTGATGACTGGCATGCTGCCGATAACGTCAATTTCCACGTTTGCCCGGTAGCTTTCGAGGATGCTTGGCAAATAGTTAAATTTTATCCCGAGATTCTCGCACATATTTACGAGGTTTAGGACCTGCTCATTGGTCAGCTTGGTGTCTGCCTGCAATAACTCATCAATCCTCTGTACGCGGTGCATGCTCTCAACCCTGTTCCAAATATCTTCCGTGTAAATCAGATTCGTGACAACCTCGTAGCCAAGGACTGTATTCTGCTCGATTTCTTTGCTGATCGGATCGCCCTCATTTCCCGCAACCACGATCATCCGGTGCAAACCTGTGCCGCGCGCCAGAAGCTCGCGCTGGATGAGCAACAAAACAGCGCGGCCAAAACTGACAAACAGAATGATGAAGGCCCAGCTCATGAGAATGATAAGCCTTGAGGGGAAAAGATTTCGGTTAAAGAAAAACAGAATCACGACGATCATCAAGCCCGCGGAAACCGAGCCTGCTATCTTGAGCGCCTCCCGCCAGATGCCGTGAGTGCTTTTTTGCGCGTAGAGCCCGTTTAGAGCAAACAGCAGGAGGAGAAAAGGAATCGCAACCAGGATAAGCTGCAGATATTGGAAATATGACAAATCAAAAAGCACTGGCAGGGTTTCCACGCGGTAGCGCAGGAAATAGGCCAGCGAGGCAGACAAAAAAATCATTAAAAAATCAACCGGAACCGAGATGACGTTAAAGGCCAATTCCGACTTTTTCACCAAGTATATCAACTTTGAGAGTCCAAACATTTCTTGTTTGGACAAAAGTTGCTCACAAAATTAATTAACATAATCCGTCATGAAGTTACTTAAAAACCCTGCATACATCAATAATAACTCAAAGCTGTATTACTTGGTTCATACTGTTTATTATGCCATAAAACTGCTAATATTTAAAGAACGGAGGAATTGCATGAAACCCGATTTTAAGCCCGAAGGTAAGCTGTCCTTGCCGTTCAAAATCCCAAAAACCAAAAAAATCTCCCCGATACTGATCAGGGAGATTTTTTATGCCCAAAGCAAATCTGTAAGCCGAATTCTGTATTTGTGTAGCTATCTATCTTGGCTGCCTGTCGCCAGTCAGCTCATGCACCCTACCAAATTTGGGTTTGCACTCAAGTAAGAGTTTAGCCGTTTCATTTCTGATGTTGCCATCAGAACTTATCCTATTGCTAGGATATCTCGATTCTTTCGTCTCGAGACGTCTCTGTTCGCATCTCGCGCATTACTGCGGACGGGGGTTACCCGCTACCCTTGGTCTTGATAACTCATATGCGGTCATCAAATCCTGAGTGTTCGGACTTTCCTCCCCGACCTTTTGAGTCGGGGCAGCTACCCGATTTACTTTGGGCATGAGAATATTACCATGCATTAAATCCGTTGTCAACCCTAGTTATATCCGGTATAACTTTCATGAACGATATTTTGCGGCTGGATGCCAATTTCTTGTAAAATATTTAAGACTTTATTAACAAATCCAGGCGGACCCGCGACCATAAATATGGACTTTGCGTAATCACCCACGAGCCTCCTTTTTATAGTGTCCGCGCTAATCGGCTCATGAATGAACAGGATTCTCGTTTTATTGCTTTGGTTTGCCCAGTTCTCTAGGTCAAATTTGAAAAGCGGGACACCACCGCAGAAATACAGCAGCGACAATTCATAGGGCAGAAACAATTCAGTTTTATATTTGATCATGCTCAAGAACGGTGTCACTCCGATCCCGCCCGCGACAAAATAATAAGAGCGTTCTTTGCTATCGTAAGGTAGAACCAGATCGCCCCACGGACCGTTGATTTGGACTTCGGTTTCGAACTTCATGCTGCGCAAAGTTTTTTTGAATACGCTTTCCGACGGCCTGGTGCCGATTTTGAATCGCGGGAGCTCCTTAGGCGAACTCATGACCGAAAAGTATCTCTTGTCTCCACCTTCGAGCACAATCTGAATATATTCCCCCGGTTGAAACGAAAAACCCGGCTCGCTTTCAAATTCGCAAACGAGTAGCCCGGGCGTTTCCTCGCGGTTTGTCAGTTTTGCCTGCAACTCGTTAGAAATAAATAGTTAACAATGCACCATGGCTGAGACAGGCTCATGGGTTGATTATACCAAAAATCCGGCGGTAAACGTCGAGGATGTTGATCGTAACCTGGACACAAGTCAAACTATTTATCCCCAGATTTTAGTATTTTCTACAAAAATGTAGAATCACTATATGGATCCACACCTCGAACAATACACTCTCAAGCAAATGATCGCTGTCCTTATCATTTTTCTGGCGGTCTTTTTGACTTTTTCTTTTCTCTACAGCTACCTAAACCTGCCGGATGACGCGGCACTCATTGAATTTGCTGAGAAATACTACGCGACCCATGGCTATTCGACAGTTTTTATCGCGGCCATCGTCGAGGGACTGCTTTTGGTTAACTGGATGCTCGTTTTCTGTTATAATTCTCGTGTTTTGGGGTGTCGCCAAGTGGTAAGGCAACGGCCTTTGGAGCCGTCATTCGTAGGTTCGAATCCTACCACCCCAGCCATTCCGCAAAAATTTGATTTCCCGCCAATCCTGCCTGGGCGCTGCGCGCCTCGGCAGAAGTTTCCGCCAAGAAATTCCAAGGTTTTCTGGGAGCCAGGAAAACCTCCATGTCTTGCAAGACATGGTTCGAGCCAATTCTTTTGAGTGAATTTCTTTTCTCCGAGAAATTTCCCTGCAAAGCGGCAATTTGGGCCTGGTGAGCCGTATTTACAAAGTTTTTCAATAGTTCGAGCCAGCGGTCTCCCTTTCGTTCAAAACTAGCCAGTTTCTCCTCGTTCTCAATCTTGTGGTTGAGGATTTTTTGTTTTTTGGCGGTATATTCCTCGACAGTGATGGTTTTGGCTAATCGTTCATCCAACAGCCGATCCAGTTTTTCCTCAAGCCCTTGAATTTCCGTTTTGAGGTTTTGAGCGAAAGGGCTGACAAGTTTTGTTTGTTCCTCGTCTTTCAAAAGTTCTGTCAGCATAGCGGCCTTTGCAGTTTCACTCAAAGAAACTTTTTGAAGTTCTTTGCTGATGTTTTCCGACAAAAGCTCCTCGCGAATATATTTCTGTGAGCAGGCAATTTTCTTTTTCGTGCAACGGTAATAGTTATGACCTTTTTGCGTTTCCGCGGTGATCATGCAACTACATTCACCGCACTTGAACAGTCCACGAAAAATAAATTCTTTGCCGTGCTTCTTTGGCCTGCTTTTGTCGGCAAGGACTTCCTGAACCTCATCAAAAAGTTTCTTTGAGACCGCTGGCCCATGGTTGCCTTGATACAGTTCGCCGTTGAACCTAAACGCGCCGTAGTAAAACGGGTTTTGCAAAATATGCTGGACGTTGGAAACAGACAGTTGTTTTCCTTTCCGGCTCACCAGTCCCAAATCAGTAAATTCATTTCGTAAACCTTTCAGAGAATAGCTTCCGGTTGAGTAGAGTTTGAACAGCTTGCCTACCAGGCGAAATTTCCGGCTGTCCTTGAGGATTTTGTGGTCTTTGAGGTCATTTGCATAGCCGATTGGCGCTGGACCCGGAAATTCGCCTTTCCTGACCTTTTGGCGCAATCCTCTTTTCACATTCTCTGAAAGGTTATCAATGTAGTATTTACTCTGCCCAAAAGCGATGGATAGCATAAATTTTCCTTGCGGAGTGTTTTCAAACCAGAAGGTCGGGAATTTTAGCGAAACAAGTTTAGCGGTATCAAGCAAATAGATGATCTGCCCGCCATCAACAGAATTTCGCGCTAAACGATCAGGGTGCCACGCTAAAATTCCCTGAACATTCTCATTTTCCAAGAGCGAGAGCATTTTGTTGAAAATCGGTCTGCCTGGTTCTTTAGCAGTCTGGCTTTCCTCAAAAGTCCTGACAATTTCTATTTGCTCTCGCTCGGCAAATTCTTGCAGCTCTTCCAGTTGCGATTCAATAGACAGAATTTGTCTATCTGGTTCATCAGTGGATTTTCTAACATAGAGAAAGAATTTGCTCATATTTGTTTCTTGTCGCTTTTGGGCAGATGCCGTTTTGCAGTTCGCCCTTTCAGTGGGCGAAACAAAAGAATTGGCTCGATGGAATTTCTTGGCGGAAACTTATGCCGAGGCGCGCAGCGCCCAGGCAGGATTGGCGGGAAATCAAATTTTTGCGGAATGGCTGTGCCTTTTGGACAAACTCCGAACCTTTTTCCAGGAAAATCCTGAAACGGAAATTTAATGATAATTCCGATCGGGCGCCTGCCTTTGGCATGGCTTCGGGGCCGCCCCAGGGGTTCATACCAGCGAAGCTGGCGTGCCGGAGAATAGCAAAAACTATACTGTTATGGTATCATAAAATCAGATATTTTAGAAAAAATTAAATCAAAATTTATGGAACAACAAGAAACTAACTATGTTCAAAGTCAAGGCCCAATTAACCCCCAACTTCCTCAAAAAAATCTCCATCCAAAAATTTGGATAAGCATACTGGTTGCCGGAGCATTTATTGTAGGATATTTAGTTTGGGCGAATGCTTCGGGACATTGGCCGTTTGAGGAAAAGTACACATCGAATCAGTCCCCAATCAATAACACAGCAAAATCTGAAACTAATGATTGGGAAATCTTTCACAATGAGAAATATGGCTTTGAGTTTAAATATCCAGATAACAAAGGACTTGGATACCTTCATATTGAGGGTGGCGGTTTCATGGGAGCATTGTCTGATCAAAAAGCGCAGGATTGGGTAGAGAATCTTTTAATCGGAACAGAAGATGGTCCTCCAATAATGTACATTCAAGTAAGAAATAATGAGTACGATTATCAGATTTCTCTGGGGAAAAATAGTCAGGCGGGAGTCGAAGAATTCCAAAATACATACAAGGCATCCAGAATGACATTAAACGGTACTGAATTCACAAAATATGAAGGTGGAAATAAAGCTACCTTATTTAATAAATTGATTTATGCTACGGTGCGCAATGGTAAGTATTTTATCCTAAAAATTGACGAGACGTCCGATGTTGCCAAATCAATCCTCTTTAGTTTCAAATTCCTAGAACCAGTGGCAGTGGAAACTTATCTTGATGATGAATACAATTTTCGATTGCAGTATCCAGCAGAGTTAACCTTTGGTTGTTGTACAAACAATTACAATGGTTATGCCAAATATTTTTCTTTCACTAAACCCGGCAGCGACTTAGAAATTGGCGGAGGAATTATTACTCCTCAATCAGCAGAAGAATATAGCAAATGCGAGGTATGTATCGGTAGTCCTGTACTGTCGTGCGAAACAACCAATGCGGAAAGTTGTTCTTCATATAGATATAGTGCTCAAAGCGGTAGCTGGTCAAAATGGGTTGTCATTAATGGTGCCAATCAAACCGCAAATACAGCAATTGCAAAACTCCAGGTTTCGATCGCACCTGCAGATAATGCGTTAGGACAGTATGTGATGGAGCAAGATAAAATTAACGATGCTTTGATTTTTTCCTTGGTTGAACAAGGAAAGATACCTAAAGAAATTAAAGATCGCATCCAAGTTTACAACGATATCTTTGATTCTTTCATATTTAGATAAGCCTAGTTTATCTGCCTTTTTACCATGGGAGTGAACCCTGCCCACGCACGGGTGGGTGGGCAGGAGCAATCTGTTTTCCGGCGCATTTCGCGAAGCGAAATATGAACCCCTGGGGCGGC